>Ga0326727_10008587_pt1 | contig 25787 bp, 21 predicted proteins | sample MB2enrmetagenome_FD_207643 | JGI IMG/M metagenome (GOLD analysis project Ga0326727, IMG submission 207643) | Lab enriched peat soil microbial communities from McLean, Ithaca, NY, United States - MB29MY | ecosystem: Environmental > Terrestrial > Soil > Wetlands > Peat | place: USA: New York...
CGTCGCCGACCGCCTCGAGCATCGCCAGCGTCTCGCGCCCCGAGAGCGCCATCGGTCCGGCGTTGCAGCGGCGGATCGCGCGCTCGGCCGCGTCGGCGTCCTTGTCCTCGCGGACGGCGATCAACCGCCCCTCGCGCTCGATCAGCCGGCCGTAGCCGTTGGGATCGGCGGCCTCGAAGCCAAGCACGACCAGCGCGTCGCCTGCGGCGAGGCCGGCGCGCAACGCCGCCAGGCTGCCGCCGGAGATCAAGGGACAATCGGCGTAGGCGATCAAGACGTCGTCGTAGCCGCGCGCGATCGCCGCGCGCGCCGCCAGCGTCGCGTGGGCGGTGCCCCTGCGCTCGCTTTGGACGAACGCCTCCGCCTGCGGCGCCCATTTGCGCGCTTCGGCGGCGAGGTCGTCGCGATCCGGCCCGACGACGAGCGCGATCGCGTCGACGCCGGCCTCGCTGAGCGCCTCGAGCGCATAGGCGACCATCGGCCGTCCGGCGACTTCGTGCAGCGCCTTCGGCCGCGCCGAGCGCATGCGCACGCCCTCGCCCGCCGCCAGCGCGATCCCGAGGCAGCTGCGGCGCGTCGTCGCGCCGGTCGGATGCGGTTCGTTCATCGGTGCAACCTCTTTCCGCTCCGCCTGTTGCGAGCGCGCCGGCGGGCGCGCGGGCGAACTGTCGTCAATCTATCTCAAGATGGACGAAAAAGCGGCTCGCGGCGCCGCCGGAATAGGATATAGAAAGTGGCGGCGGGCGTCGCCGAGTCTGGACGGAGGGCGCGCGCCAATTCCGCTAAGCGGCCGATATTCGCGAGGAACAGGGAATCGATGCGCCCCTCCGGCCGGCCGGCGCTTGCGGCGGCGGGAGGCGCGGACGGTGAAGCGCCATGGCGAGCTACCGCAGACGGGAATTTCTCGAATTGGCCTTTGAAGGCGCGCTCGCGGCGGCGGCGGCGCTGACGAGCGCGCGAGCGCGCGCCGAACCGTTGGAGCCGCCCAGCGCATTCTCGCCTGACGACGTGTTCGCCACGGCGCAACGCCTCGCCAAGACGCCCTTCAAGCCGCCCAAGGCGGCGCTGCCCGACGTGTTCGCGAGTCTCAATTTCGACCAATATTCGGCGATCCGCCGCCTCCCCGGCTCGGCGGTGTGGAGCGACGAGAAGGTCGGCTTCGCCCTCGAGCCGCTGCACCGCGGCTTCGTTTTCGTCGCCCCCGTCCAGCTTTTCGTGGTCGAGAACGGCCAGGCGCAGCGGCTGGACTACGACCCTACGGTCTATGACTTCGGCAAGCTGCAGCCCCCCGCCGATCTGCACGATCTCGACTTCTCCGGCGTGCGCGTGCGCAAGGCGGTCGACGGCGGAGGCTGGCAGGATCTGGCGATCTTCCAAGGTGCGACTTTTTTTCGCAGCTTGGCGCGCGGTCAGACCTACGGCGTCATCGCGCGCGGCCTGTCGATCCGCACCGGCGACGCGCAGGGCGAGGAATTCCCGCAGTTTCGCGCCCTGTGGATCGAGAAGCCGAGCCCCGCCGCGGGCGCGCTGACCATTCACGCGCTGCTCGACTCGCCGAGCCTCGCCGGCGCCTTCCGTTTCACCCTGCGGCCCGGCGACGCCACCATCATCGACACCGAACTGAAGCTGATCGCGCGCGTCGCCGTCAATCGTCTCGGCCTCGGCGCGATGAACGGAACCTATCTGTTCGGCGCGCTCGATCACCATCATAGCGACGACGTTCGGCCTAACGTCTACAATGTCGGCGGATTGCAGATTCTCACCGGCGCCGGCGAATGGCTGTGGCGCCCGATCGCCAGCCGCAACACGCTGCAGATTTCCGCCTTCGGCGACCGCGATCTGCGCGGCTTCGGGCTGCTGCAGCGCGCCCGCTCTCTCGATGTCTTCGAGGACGACGAATTGCATTGGGAGACGCGGCCCTCGCTGTGGATCGAGCCGATTGGCGACTGGGGCGAAGGCGAGGTGATCCTCATCGAGATTCCGTCGGACTCGGAGAACAACGACAACGTCATCGCGGAATGGCGGCCGAAAGCGGGCCTCGCCGAGGGCGCGACCGCTTCGTTCGCCTATCGCCAGTTCTGGTGCTGGGCGCCGCCGGCGCGTCCGACGCTCGCCTCGGTGGCCAGCTCCCGCGAGGGAACGGTCGGCAAGCGCCGCCGCTTCCTGGTCGAGTTCGTCTCCGACCAGTTCGCCGATCCGCAGAAAGCCGCCCAAGTGACGCCGGCGATCACGCCCCGGGAACAAATTGTCGCCCCGAAGCTCTATTCTTACCCCGACCGGCGCTCGATTCGGGTGGCGTTCGATCTCGACCCCGGCTCGGAGTCCTACTGGGAGTTGCGTCTGGTCCTCATGTTGGGCGACCAGCCCGTCAGCGAGACTTGGCTCTATCGATGGACAGCCTGACCTCGTCGATCGCGGCGGCGCCGGCGACCCCGCGGGAGGCGCCGCTGGCGATGCCCGCGCAGTCGCTGAGGCGGTTCTCCCGCTCCGAGCGGCGCGCCTGGGCGGCGCCCGACCACTTGAGGACGCCGTGGCTGACGCGCCTCCCGATCTTCGGCGGCGCGGTGGCGCTGACCGCCTACGGCGCGCGCGAGATGTACGGCGTGGTCGAGGTCGGCGTGGTGACGCCGCTCGAATGGGCGCTGGTGGTGCTGTTCGTCCTCACCTTCTCCTGGATCTCGCTCTCCTTCACCGCCGCCGTCTACGGCTTCGCCTGGCTGATGCGGGCCCCCCGCCTCGGGCCGCCGCCGACCAAGCTGCAGGCGAAGACGGCGATCGTCATGCCGATCTACAACGAGGCGCCCTCGCGGGTGTTCGCGGCGATGCAGGCGATATGCGAGGACGTCGCCGCCACCGGGCTCGGCGACGCGTTCGACTATTTCTTCCTCTCCGACACCCAGGACCCGAATCTCTGGGTCGCCGAGGAGCGCGCGCTGTTGGCGATGCGCGAGCGCCTGCCCGGCCAGCGCATCTATTACCGCCGCCGGCGCCGGAACATCGCCCGCAAGTCGGGCAACATCGCCGACTTCGTCATGCGCTGGGGCGCGGCTTACGCGCACATGGTGGTGCTCGACGCCGACAGCCTGATGACCGGCGAAACCATCGTGCGCCTCGCCGCCGCGATGGAGGCCGATCCCGACGCCGGCATCATTCAGAGCCTGCCGCTGATCGTCAACCGCAACACCCTGTTCGCGCGGCTGCAGCAATTCGCGGCGCGCCTCGCCGGGCCGGTGCTCGCCGCCGGCCTCGCCGCGTGGGTGGGGCGCGATGGCAATTACTGGGGCCACAACGCGATCATCCGCACGCGCGCCTTCGCCGACCATTGCGGCCTGCCGGAGCTCGCCGGGCGGCCGCCGTTCGGCGGCTACATCCTCAGCCACGATTTCGTCGAAGCGGCGCTGATGCGCCGCGCCGGCTGGGCGGTCTACATGCTGCCGACGATCGGCGGCTCCTACGAGGAAAGCCCGCCCTCGCTGATCGACCTCGCCGCGCGCGACCGCCGCTGGTGCCAGGGCAACCTGCAGCACGCGCGGGCGGCGATGGGCCGCGGCTTCTGCCTCGCCTCGCGCCAGCACTTCCTCGCCGGCATCATGGGCTATCTCGCCTCGCCGTTCTGGATGGCGCAGTTGCTGGTCGGCATCGTGCTGGTGCTGCAGTCGAAATACATCCGGCCGGAATACTTCACCGCCGATTTCTCGCTCTTCCCCGCCTGGCCGCGCTTCGACTACGAACGCGCGCTGAGCCTGTTCGAGCTGACCATCGCGGTGCTGCTGGCGCCGAAGATTCTCGGCCTCGTCGCGGCGCTCGCCGATCCGCCGACGCGGCGCGCCTGCGGCGGCGCGATCCTGCTGACGCTGTCGACTGTGCTCGAGATCCTCGTCTCCTCGATGCTGGCGTCGATCATGATGGTGATCCAGTCGGGCTCGGTGCTGCAGATCCTGTCCGGCCGCGACAGCGGTTGGCGGCCGCAGCGGCGCGACGACGGCTCGATTCCGTTCTCCAGCATCGCGCGGCGCCATCGCTCGCACATGGCGCTCGGCGTCGTCACCTTGTTCGCCGCCGAGCTGATCTCGCCTTCGCTGGTGATCTGGATGTCGCCGACCATCGCCGGCCTCGTCCTGGCGATCCCGCTCTCCTGGGCGAGCGGCCAGAGATGGATCGGCGTCGGCCTGCGTCGGCTCGGACTGCTCGTCACGCCGGAAGAGGTCGCCACGCCGCCGATCATCGCGCGCGCCAACGCGCTCGCCCAGGAGCTGGCCCTGACTGGCCACGACGACGACGACGGCTTGCGCGCGATCGCCGCCGACGGCGAGTTCCGCCGCGTTCACGAGACGTTCCTGCCCGACGCGATCCGCCATCGGCGCGGCGAGATCGACGTCGACGAGGCGGTGGCGATCGCCAAGCTCAACGACGCGCGCTCGGTCGAGGAGGCGTGCGCCTGGCTGAAGCCGAAGGAACGGCTCGCCGTGCTTACCGATCGCGCGCTGATCGCGCTCCTGGCGCGGCTGCCGCTGCGCGCCGAGCCGCTCGTCGAGGCGGCGGCCCACGCCGGCGTGGCCGCCCCTTAGGGCGCGCCGCAATCAGCTTGACGCGCGCCCTCGCGATGACCCTTTCCCGCATTTGGCGTCCGAAGCGCCCGTCTTCGACGGACGACGCGGGACAGGGCTGGGGCGAGGCTGCGCCGCCAGGCGGCGTCCGTCGGCCGACCCTCTGCGCCAATCGCCTTCTCCCCCTTGCTGAGGAGGCGAGACGAGGGGGGCGAACCGATTCCGCGAGGCCGCGGGAAGCTCTAGACGGCGGCCTCGCGCCGGCGACGGCGATCGAACAACGGGAACGCCAGCAGGCCGGCGACGAAGCCGCCGGTGTGGGCGATCCACGCCACCGGCGCATCCGAGGCGCCGAGCGTCTGCGCGCCGGCGCCGAAGATGAAATTGGTCGCCATCCAGATGGCGATGAACAGCACGGCGCGCCGCTGCCGGATGAGGTCGCCGAGCGGCGGGGCCGCTTCGTCGTCGCCCTCCCCGGGCGCCGGCTGGTCCGGCTTCGGGCCGCCGAGCGGCGCGCCGGGCTGGAAGATGAAACGCGCCGCCGCCGCCATCAGGCCGGAATCGGCGGCCGAGGCGCCGATCATCGGCGCAAACTCCATCGGCCGAACCGCCCATTGCGCGAGCGCTCCCGCCGCCGCGGTGAAGGCGAAAAAGGCGAAGAAGCGCGCCGCGCCGAAGCGGCGCGCGATCGGCGGACCGAAGGCTACGAGCCAGATCGCGTTCAGGATTACATGCGGCCAGGAGGCGTGCAGCAGGGCGTAGGTGACGAAGGTCCACGCCAGCGCGCCGCCGGGAACCGGCAGAAGCTCGCGCGCGATTTGCGCCTGCGCGAGCGCGTTCGGGTCGCTGTTGACTCGCGCGAGCAGCTCGTCGAGGCGATCGGGCCAGATCGCCACGGTCAGACGGCCGGGGGAAAAGGCGAGATCGCGCACGAGAAAGTCCTGCGCCGCCTCGCCGAGATTGATTAAGACGGCGTAGAAGACGATGAGCGCCGCGACCAGCGCGACGACCGCTATCGGCATGAAGAAGATCGGCTCGCGCCGCCGCGCGCCGTCGGAGAGGAAGGGATCGGTCATCGACGGCGAACTCGCAGGTTGGGCGCGCCCTGGTTAGCACCCTCGCGGCGATCTGGCGACCCGCGATTGCGGGAAGGCGAGACGACCGGGATTTGGAAAAGGAAGGGAGAGCCTGGAGCAAGGCTCTCCCTTGAGCGTTCAGTCCGCTCCGCACCGCCGCGCGCCATCGCGTTCGCCGCGGCCGGCGGGCCGAGTTGGTCGGAGTCGCTTCGTCAACGGCGCCACCATGCGCCGCGACTCCGCGTTGCGCAATGTCGGCCTCCGTTCATCATTAACGACGCGCGGGAGGCGGCGGCGCGGCCGGCCGGCCGGCGGTGGCATGCGCTCTGCAGCGATTGCCGCGCAGGCGCGCATCCGCCGGCGTTGCGCCATTTTGGCGCAACTGCGGCGCGCCCGAGGGGACTCGCGGTGAAACTCGCGGCCAGTCGAGAACTCTACGCCTATTGGAGCCGGCTGCGCGGCGCGCGCAGCGCGCCGGAGCGCGACGACGTCGATCCGGGCGCGATACGCAGCGTGCTCGCCGACACCTTCATTCTCGAATTCGCGCCGCAAAGCGGCTTTCCCCTGCGCGTCGTCGGCGCGCGCACCAGCGCCTTGTTCCAGCGCGCGCTCCGCGGCGCGCCGTTCCGCGCGCTGTGGCGCGCCGCGGACCGCGACGAGATTTGCGCCGCCCTCATCGCCGTCGCCGACGACGCGCAGCCGTTTCTCATCGGCGCGAGCGCGGCGCCGGAAGGCATTCCGCCGATCGACGTCGAAGTTCTGCTGCTGCCGTTGCGTCATCACGGCGCCACCCATGCGCGGGTTCTCGGCTGCTGCGCGCCGGGCGCCGCGCCGCTGTGGCTCGGCCTGCTGGGCGTCGACGCGCTGGCGCTCTTGACGCTGCGGGCGTTGGGGCGGCGCGACGACCGCCTGGCCGCGCTCGACCCGTCCGCCGCGGCGACGGAGTTCGGGCGCGCGCCGCAGCCGATTCGCCACGCGCCGTTCTTCGTCCATTCGCCGAGCCGCTGAAGGCGGCGAAAACCCCGACAAGCGCGGCAGGGTAATCGTCCCTTAACCGCAACCGCATTAGCATGACTCGGTTGCATCGTCGGGCCAGCGACGAACTCTTGAGTGTGGAACTTCCTCGATGGGCAAGTTCGCGGAACTGTGGAGCGCGCCGGCGTGAGAGCGATAGCGGCATTCCCAGCCGATCCGGCGCAGCATGAGCGGCGACGCCACCAGCGCGTCAAGGTGCGGCTGACCGGCCAGTTCATGCGCCAGGACCGGCGGGAGTTTCCCTGCACGACGATCGACATCTCGCCCGGCGGCGTCGCCTTCGAAGCGGAGGCGAGCGGCGAGATCGGCGAGCGCATCATCGCCTATTTGAACCAGATCGGCCGCGTCGAAGGCACGGTCGTGCGCCATTTCTACGGCGGCTTCGCCATCCAGATGAAACTGCCGGCGCTGAAGCGCGAGAAGCTCGCCGACCAGCTCACCTGGCTCGCCAACCGCCAGGTGCTCGGCATGCCCGAGGACCGGCGGCACGAGCGCATCGCGCCGCGCCACCGCTCGACCATGGTGACGCTGCCCGGCGGCCACCAGCACTCCGCCTATGTCATCGACGTCTCGCGCTCCGGCGCCGCGCTCACCGTCGACGCGACGCCGGCGATCGGCGTGCAGGTGATCGTCGGCTCGCGGCCGGCGCAGGTGGTGCGCCAGTTCAGCGGCGGCTTCGCGGTCGAGTTCAACCGGCTCATCCCCGAAGAGATGTTCGACGACGACATCCGGCTCTGATCAGCCGATCTCGACGAGCCCGGCGGCGAAGCGGCGCCAGTTTTCGACGTAGTGCGCGGCCCAGTCGCGCTGCGCGGCGACGGCAGCCGGGTCAAGCGCGCGCGCGACGCGCGCCGGCGCGCCGATGATCAGCGAATTCTCGGGAAAGCTCTTGCCCTCCGTGACCAGCGCGCCGGCGCCGACCAGCGAGCCGCGGCCGATCGTCGCCCCGTTGAGGATGATCGCGCCCATGCCGATGAGCGAACTCTCGCCGACCGCGCAGCCATGCAGGATCGCGCCGTGGCCGATGGTCGCGTCGTCGCCGACGACGACAGGGAAGCCCATGTCGGTGTGCAGCGTCGCCCCTTCCTGGACGTTGACGCGCGCGCCGAGCGTGATCGGCTCGTTGTCGCCGCGCAGCGTCGCGCCGAACCACACGCCGCAGTCCTCGCCGAGGACGACGTCGCCGATCACATAGGCGTTGGGGGCGATCCAGAAGCGGCCCGCGGGCGGCAACCGGGGCTTGCGGTCGTTGAGCGCGTAGATCGGCATCGCGTCGGGCTCCTGGGGAGGAGAAAGCGGTATAGCGCAGCCCCCGCCGCCAGCCCACCCCCGCCGCGCCAGGCTCGAAATCGGCGTTCGCACGAGCGGGCGAGAACGCTTGGCGCTTGCGCAGAACTGGCGCCATCGCTAGGAGCGAAGGCGGAACGCCCGAGCGTCGATTCCGCGCCGTCGGCCTCTTGGAGGTCGACGGCGGGGCTCATGCGCGCTTCATCGGGCGTCATGGCGCCGAGCTCGAAAGCCTATCGCCCCCCCTGCTAACTCTCGCGCGCGCGCCGCGGCGCGCTACAACAAGCTGACGCGGCGGCGGCGATTCGTCGCTTGGGCGGCGCGACGGACACGGGAGGCGGGAAAGTGCGAATCGGCGCGCGCGCGGCGATCCTGGCCTTCGCCGCCCTGGCGCTTGCGGGCGTCGTGGCGGCGGCCGCGACGGCGCTCTTCAGCCAACGCGCGCCGCCGCGCTTTGTCACGGTCGCGCTCGGCGGCGAGCGGCTGACCATCGCCTCCGCCTATCTGAGGCCCGAGGCGCGGCGCGACGGCGCCGCGGAGACGCTGGAGCTGGCCGCCTTCTTTCCCGATTTCGATCCCGCCGGCGAGTTCGGCGACGTGACGGCGCGCCTCGACCTCGCCGAGCGCTTCGCGCGGGTGGTGTTCGTCGCCCTCAAGCCCGCCGACGGCGGCCTTGATCCGGCGGCGCGCACCGCCAAGCTTTACGAACGTTTCCTCGACGAGACCGCGTGGACCCATCCCGGCGGGCTGACGGCGCGCGCCTTCGTCGACGGCAGCCCGTTCGAAGGCGACGAGCTTTACTATGTCGGGCCCGACGGACGCGAATTCGCCGCGCGTTGTCGCCGCCCCGATCCCGCGCGCAAGACGCCCAACACCTGCCTCTACGATTTCCGCCTGGGCGACCTCGACGTCGAGGCGCGCTTCTCCGCCGCGCTGCTCTCCGAATGGGTCAAGCTGAAGGAGGGCGCGCGCGGCCTGATCGAGGCGGCGAAGCGGTGAATCCCGCTCGCGCCAAAATGAGACGCGGCCGATCGAGTCCCGCGTCTTCAGCCGCGCAATCGGGGCGTCGCGAGCCCATGCGCGGTTTCTCGCCGTCGCCGACCAGCGTATCTTGGGGCGGCGCGAAGGCTCGCCGGCGCGGCGTTCGCGCGGGAAGAGAGGGCGCAGCGTCCGCCCTGAGCCGCAGCGAGAGGCGTCCGCCTCAGAACGTCTACGACGACCCGACGTTTTTTGCGGGCTACAAGGACCTGCGCGAGAAGGACGCGGGCCTGAACGGCGCCCTCGAGACCCCTGCGCTGCGCGCGCGATTGCCGGCGCTGTCGGGATGAGACATGCTCGATCTCGGTTGCGGCTTCGGCGATTTCGCGCGCTGTGCGCGCCGCCGAGGCGCGCGGTCCGTCACGGCGCTCGATGTGTCCGAGAGAATGCTCGCGGAAGCGAAGCGCCTGACCGCGGACGACGGCGTCGTTTATCTCCACGAGGCGATCGAGGACTTCTCGTTTGAGCCGCAGCGCTTCGATCTGGTCGTGTCCTCGATGGCGCTGCACTACGTCGACGACTATGCGGCGGTCGGGAAGCGCATGTTTCACGCGCTCAAGGCGGGGGGAAAGTTCGTCTTCTCGGTGGAGCATCCGATTTGCACCGCCTGCCCGGTCGGCTGGACGCGAGACGCGAACGGCCAACCGCTTCACTGGCCGGTCGACGGCTACCAAAGCGAAGGCGAGCGCCGCACGTCGTGGTTCGTCGACGGCGTGACGAAGTTCCACCGGACCGTCGAAACCTACGTCGGCGCGCTGATCGCGGCGGGCTTCCGGCTCGACCATGTCGGCGAGCCGAAGCCTCTGGCGGAGTTCGTTAGAGGAGGCCCCTCGCTGGAGGAAGCGCTGCGGCGCCCTCCGGTTCTGCTGCTGGCGGCGACGAAGCCCGCCTAGAGATCCTCGAGATCGATGTCGAGGATCGCCATCTGCAGGGTGAAGGAATCGCCGGCGGGGCTATCGGCGGAGATGACGCCGAGGAAGTCGTCGGCGTTGGTGAGCTCCGCCGAATCGGTCTTGCGCGCCCGGGCGACGATCTTGAGCTCGTCGTTCTCGAACAGCAGCCTGAGGTAGTCCTGAAGCGCGGTCCGCCCGACCGGGATCGTCATCGCGAAGGAGAACGAGCGGTCGCCGTCCTCGTCGTCGACGACGATCGCGCCGAGCTTGCGCTCGCCGAGCGATACGTCGGCGGCGTCGTCCTCCCGCGAGCTCGGCGTCACCGCGAGCCTCGGCGCGCCGAAGCATCGGCGCAAGTGCGTCCGCAACTTGATGATTTCTTGCTTGTTCATCCGTGCTTTCCCCGAGAGCCGGCCGCCCTGACGCGCCTCGCGGGCGAGGCCCTCGCCGGCGGCCGCGCCGGGCCCTTCAGACGTCGAGCCCCTTGTCGGCGAGAATCTGGTTCATGTCGCGCCCCGGCTCGGCGCAGCCGGCCGCGCCGACGACGCGGGCGGGCACGCCGGCGACGGTGGTGTTGTGGGGCACGGGAGCGAGCACCACCGAGCCTGCGGCGACGCGCGCGCAATGGCCGACCTCGATGTTGCCGAGGATCTTGGCGCCGGCGCCGATCAGCACGCCCCAGCGGATCTTGGGATGCCGGTCGCCGATCTCCTTGCCGGTGCCGCCGAGCGTCACGTCCTGCAGGATCGACACGTCGTCCTCGACCACCGCGGTCTCGCCGATCACCAGGCCGGTGGCGTGGTCGAGGAAGACCCCCTTGCCGACGCGCGCCGCCGGGTTGATGTCGGCGCCGAACGCCGCCGAAGAGCGGCTTTGCAGGTAGAGCGCGAAATCGCGCCGTCCGGCGTGCAACAGCGCATGCGCCAGCCGATGCGTTTGCAAGGCGTGGAAGCCCTTGAAATAGAGCAGCGGCTCCAACACCCTCTGGCAGGCGGGGTCGCGATCGACGACCGCGAGGATGTCGGCCCGGAAGGCTTCGACGATCGCGGGGTCGCGGGCGACGACGTCTTCGTAAGTCTGGCGGATCAGCGCGCTCGGGACGTCGGGATGGTCGAGCCGCTCGGCGACGCGATGGATGACCGCGCTCTCCAGCGTCTCGTGGTTGAGGATGGCCGTCATCAGGAACGAGGCGAGCGCCGAATCGGCGGCCGCGCTCTCCTCCGCCTCCGCGCAGATGCGCGCGAACAGCGGATCTTTTTGTCCGAGCCCGACCACTCGGGCCGTGGCGCCCTGCGTCATTGCGGCCTCCTGCGTTCAAACCTTCGCGCGCTATTCTAGCCTTCGCGCGCTATTCTAGCACGTCATCCGCGCCCGCCGTCCGCCGGGGCGGCGCTCGGCCACATGCGCGCGACAATATCGTCGCGCTTGACCCAGTAGTGCCAGGCCGCCGCCGCGAGGTGCAGCGCGATCAGCGCGCCGACCGCCCAGGCGAGGACGAGGTGCGCCCCAGCGGCGCGTTCGGCGAGCGCCTTGTCCGGCGCGACGACGGCCGGCCAAGCGAACAGGCCGAACCAGCTCACGTCGTGTCCGCCCGCCGTCGAGGTCACGTAGCCGGTGACCGGCATCGCCAGCATCAAGGCGTATAGGGCGACGTGCTCGGCGCGCGCGGCGGCGCGCATCAACGCCCCCAGCGCCTCGCCATAGGCCGGCGCGCCGGCGTAGAGGCGGTAACCGACGCGCAGGACGACGAGGATCAGCACGGTCATGCCGATCGATTTGTGGACGAACAACAGCGCGGGGCGCGGCCCGACGCCCGCCGGCAGCAGCGCCGCGGCGACGCCCAGCGCGATCCCGACAAGCATCAGCGCCGCCACCAGCCAGTGAAACGTTCGTTGCGTCAAGTCGTAGGATCGAGGCGTCGCCTCCGCGGCCATCGGCGCGCTCCTTGCTCGCGATTCCCTCGCGGTTCCGCTCGTCTAAGCGGATGTCATGCGACCATGACGATAATGCGGCGCCCTGCCCTGCGCAACGCCGCTCCGCCCGTTCGCCGATTTGCGTCGATGCAAACCGTTCGGCCGCCCGCCCCGTCCGCTCACGGCGACTTGACGAACAGCCCGACGGTGAGCGCGGCGCCGATCGCGATCGCCGCCACGCGCAGCGCCTTCTCGTTGATCCGCTGCAGCATCAGCGCTCCCGCCCAGCCGCCGAGCGAGGCGCCGGCGGCGGTGATCGCCGCCTGCAGCCAATGCGCGTCGGGCGAGAAGACGAACAGCGCCACCGCGGCGGCGTTGATCACGCCGGCGAGGATGTTTTTCGTCGCCTCCGACGCGCGCACCGCCAGGCCCGCCATGGTCAGCGCCGCCAACATCAGGAGGCCGATGCCGCCGCCAAAATAGCCGCCGTAGACGGCGATGAAGAACTGCGCGACGGCGCCGCCCCACGGCGGCAGGCGCGCTTCGCCCGCCTCGAGCGGCTTCTGGAAGAAGCTGCCCCAGGCGAACAAGAGGGTGGCGAGCAGCACCAGCCAGGGGACGAGCCGGGCGAAGAAGGTCGGCGGCGTCGCCAAGAGGATCGCGCCGCCCGCGCCGCCGCCGAGGAGGCTGATGACGAACAGCGCGCGCATCGACAGGCCCGCCGTCCCTTCGGCGCCGGCGCGGCCGGTGAAGCCGGTGACGATCTGGGCCGGGAAGAGCGCGATGGTCGAGGTGATGTTGGCGGCGCGCGCGTCCATGCCGGTCAGCATCAGCGACGGCAGAGTGATGAACGAGCCGCCGCCGGCGAGCGCGTTCTGCGCGCCCGCCCACAGGGAGGCGAAGAACAGCACGATCAGCGACGCCATGGGCGCTCCTTCGGTATGGGACGCGCCGACGGCGTCGCTCCGCCGCGCCCTAGACGCCCGAACCGCGCGCCGCCGTCAAGCCCGGCGCGGTGGTGAAATAGGTGTCGCGTCGCTTCGAAACCTGCTTAGTTTCAGCGCCGTGACTATCCGTCCCGAATCGCTCGCCCTCCTCAAGCACCTCGCCGGCAGACCCGGCCACGATGAGGTGAAAGCTGATTTCCGTCAGCTGCTTGTGGCGGAATTCGACGTGCCTCTCGCCGACGTCCGCTTCGAGCAGCGCGTCGAGGTGAAGAGCCGCATCGACGCGCTGATCGGCCGCACGGTGTTCGAGGCTAAGCGCGACCTCGGCGCCGAGATGAAGGACGTCGAGCGCAAGATGCCCGAGTACCTCGCCAACCGCGAGGAGGAGACCGGCGAACCGTTCATCGGCGTCGCCTCCGACGGCCGCCGGTGGGTCGTGCTGGCGCTCGAAGGCGGCGAACTCGTCCGGATCAAGGAGACCGTTCTCGATCCCGATAAGCCCGGCGAGTTTCTCGCCTGGCTCGACGGCGCGCTGGCGCTGAAAGTGTCCCTGCCGCCCGATCCGGCGACCGTGCGGGTCGAGCTCGGCGCCGACTCGGTCGCCTTCCGCGCCGCCGACGCGGCGATGCGGACGCTGTGGGAGCGCCTGAAGGCGGCGCCGGCCGTCCGGCTCAAGCGCCAGCTCTGGGCGCAGCTGCTGAAGATCGTCTACGGCCGCGACGTCGAAAGCGACGCGCTGTGGCTGCAGCACACCTACCTCGTCGTCGTCGCCAAATGCATCGCCTTCGCGGTGCTCGGCCTTCCGGAGGACGACCCTGCGCGGCTTCTCTCGGGCGAAGCGCTCGCCGACGCCGGCGTGACCGGCGCGGTGGAAAGCGACTTCTTCGACTGGATCGTCGCCGAGGCGGAAGGCGTCAAGCTGGTGCGGCGCGTCATGGCGCACGTGCGCCGCTTCCGCCTCGGCGAGGTCGAGAGCGACGTGATGAAGACGCTCTACGAGTCGCTGATCGACCGTGAGCAGCGCCACGGGCTCGGCGAATACTACACGCCCGACTGGCTCGCCGCGAAGATGGCGCGCCACGCCATCGACCGGCCGCTCGAACAGCGGGTGCTCGACCCCGCCTGCGGCTCGGGGACCTTCCTGTTCCACGCGATCCGGCGCTTCCTCGCCGAGGCCGAGGACAGCGCGACGGCGAAGGAGCTGCGGGCCTCGGACGCGGCGCGCAACATCGCCGGCGTCGACACCCATCCGGTCGCCGTGATCATCGCCCGCGTCACCTATCTCTTGGCCCTTGGGCCGGCGCTCGCGGCGCGCAAGGGACATCTGACCGTTCCCGTCTATCTCGGCGACGCGATGCAGCTCGCGGTGACGCAAAATTTCGCCGACAAGACGCTAACCATCCGCGCGCCGAGCGCGAACGGCGAGCCGCCCGAGGCGCTCGACTTTCCCGAGCTGCTGTGCCGCGATCCCGAATTGTTCGACGACGCGATCGACATCATGCGCCGCGCCTCGGAGAACGACCTGACGCGCGCCGAGTTCGAGGCGCGCATCGTCGAGGCGATCAAGGCCTTCTACTTCTACCTGCGCAACCGCTACCCGGACCGCGTCATACGCGACTACGGCCCGGACGAGGAGCGCGCGGTCGCCGACATCGGCGCGACCTATCTCGTCTACGACCGGCTGCGCCGGGACGGGCGCGATTCGATCTGGGCCTACGTCGCGCGCAACCTTTCGCGCCCGCTGGCCTATTCCGCTGGCGGCGGCTGGGCCAATGTGCTGATCGGCAACCCGCCCTGGGTCGCCTACCGTCACATGAGCGACAACCTGCAAAAGCGCTTCAAGGAGCTCGCCAAAGGCGCCGGCGTTTATGTTGCGAGAGCGCCGTCGCAGAATGATCTCTGCGCGCTGTTCACCGCTCGTGCGACCGCGCTCTACCTGCGCGGCTCGGGGCGCCTCGCCTTTGTCCTTCCGCTCGCCGCGTTGACGCGCGGGCAATTCGAGCGGCTGCGTTCTGGCGCCTTCCGCGACGGGTCGATCCAGTGGGAAGAGGCCTGGACCATGGACGACAGCGTGCAGCCGCTGCTGCCCGTGCCTTGCTGCGCCGTGTTCGGCCGTCGGCGCGCGACTGCGAAGCCGATGCCGGAGACGGTGCGCGCTTATTCCGGGCCGCTGCCGATGCGCGACGCGCCAGAGGCGTTGGTAGATCGGCTAATTGTCGAGGGCAAGTTTCACGTTGCGGAGAAAGTTCCCAAGCCAGCCGAGGCGATGGTCTCGGGAGGATCGACTTACCGCGAGTCGTTCAGAAACGGCGCCACGCTGTTTCCGCGCATGTTGTGCTTCGTCGAGCGCAAGGCGCTCGGCCGCCTCGGCCCCGACCCTTCCGCGCCGCTGGTGGCGAGCCGACGCAACGCACAGGAAAAGGAACCCTGGAAGTCTTTGCCCGGCGTCGAGAATCGGGTCGAGGCGCGGTTCCTGCGCCCGACCTTGCTCGGCGAAAGCATTTTGCCATTTCGAATCTTCCAGGTTTTCGAAGCCGTCATTCCCGCTACAAACCTCGGAGAGGTTCTCGACGCGAAAGCGTCGCTCAATCGTGGCTACGATGGCCTTGCCTCGTGGATGAGAAAGGCGCAAGCGGTCTGGGAAGCCAACAGAAGCTCGGATCGTTACACGCTTGTCGAACTATTCGATTACTTCAAGCAATTGTCAGCCCAGTTTCCTATCGCAACGCTGCGTGTCCTCTACGCTGCGTCCGGCACGAATCCTGCCGCCTGCGTTCTGTGTGATTCGAACGCGATCGTCGAACATAAGCTCTATTGGTCCGCCCCAACGACGATCAGCGAGGCGCGCTTCCTGGTCGCAATCCTCAACAGCGAGACGGCGCGCGCGAGGTCGGCGGCCTTCCAGTCGCGCGGCCAATGGGGCGCGCGAGACTTCGACAAGGTAATGTTCAACCTGCCGATCCCGCATTTCGACGCCAAGCAGAAGCTCCACCGCGACCTCGCCGCCGCCGCTGAAGCCGCGGAGCGAGTTGCCGCCGCGGTCGCGCTGCCCGAGGGCGTGAAATTCCAGCGCGCCCGCGCGCTGGTCCGCGCCGCGTTGAAGGAGGCCGGGATCACCGACCGCATCGACGCGCTTGTCGAACGCCTGCTCGACGGCGGCTGATGCGCGCCTCCCCTCAGCCCCACAGCTCGCGGTTGGTCGGCCCGCGCGCCGCCACCACCTCGGCCTGATCGCCGCGGATGATCGCCATCTCGGCGACGCCGGTGAGCCCCGAGCCGGCGTCGAGGTTGAGGCGGAAGCTGGCGATCTGCTCGGCGTGCGAGGCGTGGTCCTTCGCGTCCCTGGGCGTGTGGCCGTGGACGACGAAGTAGCCGCTCCAGCCGTCCGGCCCCGGCGCGCCGTCGAGGAACGGCCAGCGCACCCACGCCCAGTGTCGGTCCTCGTCGAGTCGGCCGAGCGGCGCGTTCCACGGCGCGGCGAGAAACGTCTCGAGATCCACGCGCGGATTGACGCCGGCGTGAACGAACAGGATCCGGCCCGAGCGCCAGTGCGAGCGCAGGGACGCGAGCCAGGGCCAAACGCGCGCGGGCAGCGCCTCGCGCAACGCGGCGAGATACTCCTTGATCGTCGCGGGCGGCTCGGCGAAGCGCGCGAGCGCCGCGGCGACGCGGTCGCCGCCGTTGAGCAGCCACACCTCGAACGCCTCGACCGCGTCGACGGCGGACGTCGTCGGGTCGAGCGCGAGCCGCATCATCGCCTCGTGGTTGCCCATCAGGCTGACGCTTTCGTCGGCGCCGACGCGTGGGCCGGCGTCGATCGCCAGCGCCATCGCGCCGAGGCTGTCGTGGCCGCGGTCGGTGAGGTCGCCGAGGAAGACGATCGCGCGGCGCGGCGCCCGGCGCGGCTCGCGCGCCGCCTCGTCGAGGAGCGCGTCGAGCAGATCGCTGCGCCCGTGGATGTCGCCGATGGCGAAGATCTCGAGGTCGGGCTCGGCGGAGCGCGGCAGCGCGAAGGCGCGGCGTTCGACGGCGACGGACATGGACCGCTCTCCTGGCGCGCGCCGTTGGCCCGCCCGCGTTGGCGCTCGCGCGACGGACGCCACTATCGCGCGGCGCGCTTCGGCTTTCCAGGGGGCGTCGCGGCGAAGGCGCGAACGGCGTCGGGAGGGAGGCGGCGCTTCGACGCCGCGCGCTTCACGCGGCTCGGGTCCGCGTCAAATCACAGGCGCACCACCAGCACCGAGCATTGCGCGTGGCGCACGATGGTCCGCGCGTTGGAGCCGAGGAGGTAGTCGGCCATCACCGGCCGATGCGAGCCGACGACGATGAGGTCGGCGCGCCAGCCGGCCGCGTCGCGCAGCAGCTCGTGATAGACGCCGCCCGAAAGCACGACGGCGGAGACGCGCTCCTTGGGCAGCGGCAGCTTGGCGACGATCTCGTCGAGCGCGGTCTGGGCGCGTTTCTCCTGCTCCTCGTCGAAGTCGGCGGGCACGTATTCCATGAAGGTCGCCGGCAGCAGCGGTTGCACGTTGACGAGGCGCAGATCGCCGCCGCTCTGGATCGCCAGTTCGACCGCCTGATCGAGCCCCTTCGGGCTCGGCGCGGGGTCGGCGAGATCGACGGCGACGAGGATCCGACGGAACATGGTTTCCCCCTGCGATTTGGCCGCCGGCGCGCGGCGGCTTCTGCGTATTTCATAGGCCGCCGACCAAGGATTCGGCAATGCGGCGGCGCAAATTCGAGCCCTTCGGCGGACCGTCGCGTGGTCATTGTTCCGTTGCGCCGACATCGCTATAAGGGCGCCGGGTTGAACGGGAACCGCAACACATGGGCATGGTCAGCGTGATCGAGGACGGCTACAGGCCATCGGAAACCGAGCCGTTCATGAATGATCGCCAGAAGGAGTACTTCCGGCGCAAACTGGTGGGCTGGCGCGAGTCGATTCTCGCCGAGAGCAAGGAGACTCTCGCCGCCTTGCAGAACGAGAGCGAGAACCACCCTGACATCGCCGATCGCGCCTCCTCGGAGACCGATCGCGCGATCGAGCTGCGCGCCCGCGATCGCCAACGCAAGCTGATCGCCAAGATCGAAGCGGCGCTGGCGCGCATCGACGACGGCACCTACGGCTTCTGCATCGAGACGGGCGAGCCGATCTCGTTGCGCCGGCTCGACGCGCGGCCGATCGCGACGCTGTCGGTCGAGGCGCAGGAGCGCCACGAGCGGCGCGAGAAGATCTATCGCGACGAATAGCGACGCGGGGCGAACTCAACAGCGCGCCGCGTTGGGGTTGACTTGCCCTAACCCTTCTCCCGCAAGCGGGACAGAGGAGCGGGGGCGTCGGCGCCGACCCTTCTCCCGCTTGCGCGAGGAGGCGGGGCGAAGCGCCGGATGAGGCGCTCGCTCGCGAACCGCGGAACGTTCTAGTTGTCGCGCCCGAGCAGGCGCGCCATCTCCGCTTCGAGCGATTCGAGGTCGGCGAACGGGTCGGCGGCGGCCGGCGCGGTCGCGGGCTCTGGCCGCGGCGGCGGGGCGGCGGACCCGCTCGGCGGCGCCGCGGCGGCGGGCGGCGGCGGCTCCGACGCGGCGGGCGTCGCAGGCGGGGCCGACGCGATGGGCGTCGCGCGCGAGCGCGCCGCAGCGCCGATCGGCGGCGGCAACGGCGGCCGGGCGATACCGGCGGGGCGCGGCGGCGCGGCGCCGGGCCTGAGCGGCGCGGCGTTCTCGGGCTTCGGCGCGACGGGCTCGGGCCGCGGCGGCGGCTCGGAGCGTAGCGGCGGGGCCTCGAGCCTCGGGGCGGCGGCCTCGGGCTTCGCCGCCGCGGGCGCAGGCGCGGCGGCGCGCGGCGGCGGGCGCAACGGCGGCGCGGCGCGCTCCGCCGGCTTGGCGAGCGACGGCTCGACGCGCGGCGCGGCGTGGAGCGGCGGGGGCGTCGGCGCCGGCTCCGGCTGAGCCGCCAGCGTCGGAGGCGCGGGCGGAGGCGGAGGCGGCTCGACTGGCGTCGCCGCCGCGCCGCCGATCGCGCGGGCGGGGGCGATCGGCAGCGCCTTGATCGCCGCAGCGTCGCGCTCGCGCTCGCGCGCCATCGGCGGCGCGGCGGCGCGCACGATCTGCGACTCCACCACGACGTCGTTCGGCCCGCCAATCATGATGAGGTGCTCGACGTTGTCGCGGCGCACCAGCACGAGCTGGCGCTGCCCGTCCAGCGGGAAGGCGTCGACCAGGCCGAGCCTCGGCTGGCGCGTCCGGCTGCTTCCGGGAACCCTAAGGCGGCGGCCGAACGCGAGGCGATAGACGACGAGGACGAACAAAGCGGCCGCGACGACGAGGACGGCGATCACGGCGATTAGCAGGCCTTTATTGTCCGGAGACAACAAGTTACTCATCCACGGCATGCGCTGTCCAAACCTTGAAGATCGCGCCTTCCCCGGTCTTCGATCCCAGTCGCCAACGGCGGCGAAAAAGGTCAGTATCAGACTGGGCGGCTTTATGCGACTCACTCGGGATTGAGAGTTGGTATCAAATCGCGTGAACCATGAAAACATCGGAATGTCGACAGCCGGGCGCCGTAAGGGCAAGAGAACGCGCGGCGACGGCGCGGCGGCCGCTCTTGGCGGCGAGGCAATTCGCCCCGTCGCCGGCGCGAAGCCGCCTTTCGCGCCGACGGGAAGTCGCGCCAAACGCGTCCAGCCGCCGCCGTAAGGAAGGATGATCCCGCCATGACCCGCGCGTCGCCGCCCGCCGCCGTCGACCGCGCCGATCGAGCCGCCAACCCGGCCCTGCTGCTGCTCGCCGTCTGCCTCACCGCTGCGGTGGCGGCGTTCTTGCTGCTGCCGGGCGAGCTCGGCGTCAAGGCGATCTCCTGGACCATCGTCGCGCTGGCGGTGGTCGGCGTCTTCGCCATCCTGCTCTACGGCTTCGGCCAGCTGCGGTTCGCCGGCCGCGCCGCCCGTCACGACACCGCCAAGGCGATCGCCGACGGCAACAGCGACGGGCTGATCGTCACCGTCGCCCATTCGCGCATCATCTACGCCAACGAGGCTTATCGCCTCCTTTCGGGGGCCAAGAGCGCCGCCGACCTCAAGCTGGTCGAGCGGCTGTTCACCGGCGCGCCGGAAGTCTCCGAGGCGGTCTACCGGCTGGCGCAGGCGGCGCGCGCGGGCAAACGCGCGAGCGAGGAAGTGCGCATGGCGCCGCCGCTCGCCGCCGACGGCGCGGCGGCGTGGTACCGCATCCGCGTGCGCCCGCTCGACGGCCTCGCCAAGGACGCCGCGACGCTCTGGACGATCTCCGACATCACCCGCGAGCGCGAGCGCCACGAGAGCTTCTTCCGCGACCTGCAGCACGCCATCGACTATCTTGACCACGCGCCGGCGGGCTTCTTCTCGGCCGAGCCGGACGGCTCGATCGCCTATCTCAACGCCACGCTGGCCAACTGGCTCGATTACGACATCGCGCAATTCGCGGCGGGAAGGCTCAAGCTCTCCGACATCGTCGCCGGCGACGGCGCCGCCCTCCTCAGCGTCGTCTCCGGGCGACCGGGGGAAGTGACGACGGAGCGCTTCGACGTCGACCTCAAGCGCCGGCAGGGCCAGTTTCTCCCGGTCCGGCTGCTGCATCGCGTCGCCTTCTCCAGCGGCGGACTGCCGGGCCCCTCGCGCACGCTGGTGCTCAACCGCGCGCCGAGCGAAGACAAGAGCGAAGACCTGGGCGAAGATCTGCGCGCGGCGGAAGTCCAGTTGGCGCGCTTCTTCAATTCGACGCCGATGGCGATCGCCTTGGTCGACGCCGAAGGCGTGGTGGCGCGCGCCAACGGCGCCTTCGCGCGGCTCGCGCCGCTGGCGCTGAAGGCGGGCGCCGAGGAAGGCCGCCCATCGATCTATCGCGGCCTGATCGAGCGCGACCGCGCCGCGCTGCGCGAGGCCGTCGCCGCCGCGAGCCAGGGCAAGGGCGACGTCGCGCCGGTCGATGCGGCGCTGGTGGGCGACAGCCCGCGCGCGGCGCGCTTCTTCGTCTCCGCCGCCGATCCCCGCGGCGAGGACGGCGCCCGCGCGATCGTCTTCGCCCTCGACACCACCGAGCAGCGCACGCTGCAGGAGAGTTTCGCCCAGAGCCAGAAGATGCAGGCGATCGGACAGCTCGCCGGCGGCATCGCGCACGACTTCAACAACGTGCTCACCGCGATCATCGGCTATTCCGATCTCCTGCTCGCCAACCATCGGCCGACCGATCCGTCCTTCCAGGACATCATGCAGATCAAGCAGAACGCCAACCGCGCGGCCGGCCTGGTGCGCCAGCTGCTCGCCTTCTCGCGGCGGCAGACCCTGCGCCCGCAGATCCTGCAGCTCGGCGAGGTGCTGTCGGAGCTGCAGATGCTTATGCGCCGCCTGGTCGGCGAGACGATCGAGCTCGACGTCGTGCACGGGCGCGACCTGTGGCTGGTGAAGGCGGACCTCAACCAGTTCGAGCAGGTGATCGTCAACCTAGTGGTCAACGCGCGCGACGCGATGAGCGACGGCGGGCGCATCACGCTGCGCACCCGCAACGTCGCCGCGGCCGAATGCGCGGCGCTCAACGAGAAGGCGCTGACGCCCGCCGACTACGTGCTGGTCGAGGTCGAGGACACCGGCCACGGCATCCCCCCGGAGGTGCGCGACAAGATCTTCGAACCGTTCTTCACCACCAAGGAGGTCGGCAAGGGCACCGGCCTCGGCCTGTCGATGGTCTACGGCATCGTCAAGCAGACCGGCGGCTTCGTCTTCTGCGAGAGCGAGCCGGGGAATGGCGCGACCTTCCGCATCTTGCTGCCGCGCTACATTCCCGAGGCGGCGCCGGAGCCGCCGAAGAAGGAGGCGGCCACGCCCGCCGCCGACCTCACCGGCCGCGGCGCCATCTTGTTGGTCGAGGACGAGGAGGCGGTGCGCGCCTTCGCCTCGCGCGCGCTCGCCTCCCGCGGCTACACCGTGCTCGAGGCGGGCTCGGGCGCGGAGGCGCTGCGCGTCGCCGAGGAGGCGGGCGGCGCCATTGATCTCATTGTCTCCGACGTGATCATGCCGGAAATGGACGGCCCGAGCATGCTCGCCGAGCTGCGCCGGCGCGGCCTGAACGTCAAGGTGATCTTCGTCTCCGGCTACGCCGACGACGCCTTCGCCCGCAACCTGCCCGAGGGCCAGGAATTTCTCTTCTTGCCCAAGCCCTTCACGCTCAAGCAGCTGATCGAGACGGTGAAGAGCGCGACGGGTTGACGCCGGCCGCTTGCGCGGCGCGGCGGCCTGCCTCTAAGGTGGCGCCATGCGACGCCTGCTTCTCTTGCGCCACGCCAAGGCGGTTCCAGCCACCGGCCATCACGACCATGCGCGCGGGCTCATCGAGCGCGGGCGGCGCGATGCGGCGCGCATCGCCGCGATGATCGCCGAGGCGGGCCTGATCCCCGACCTCGTCGTCCACTCCGGCGCGGAGCGCGCGCGGGAGACCGCCGCGATCGTCGCCGAGGCGTGGCCGCAGCCGGTTGAGACGCGCGTCGAGCCGGCGCTCTATGACGCCTCGCGCCAAGCCGTCCTGGCGGTGGCGCGCGAGCTGCCCGACACGGCCTCGACGGCGATGATCGTCGCCCACAACCCCGGCGTCGGCGACCTCGCCAACGCGCTCGTCGGCGGCGGCCGGCGGAGCGACATCGCCCGCATGGCCAACAAGTTCCCCACCGCGGGCCTGGCGGCGTTCGAATTCGACGCGCCGGCGTGGCGCGACCTTGCGCCGGGATCGGCGCGGCTCCTGCGCTTCGCCACGCCCGACGACGCGCGCGTCGTCGGCGCCTGAGCGCCCCGCCCCGGGCGCGACGCTGGGACGCCGGATCAAGCGGCGCGCCCACCCGCCCGCCGGGGGCCGTCGCGGCGCGCAAGCCGCGCCTTCCTTCGACTGCGCCGCCAGACGCGGTCGACAAAGAGCGCCGTCGACCTCTTGGAGAGCCTCTTTTTCCGATCGTGAGGGCCTGTGAAGGACGGCGCTGCGCGCCGCCGCGAAGCGGCGACGCCATGGCCCGTCGCGCGCGACCGGCCAGGGCGTCGCCCTTGACAGGCCCTCATGATCGGCAATCCCGCTTCCAAGAGGTCGACGGCGAACTTCACGTCCGCCTTGAACAGGCGGCGCTAAGCCGATGGCCGGTCTAAGCTTGCGCGCGACACTCGCGCCAGGCTTTTCGAGCGCGTTGCGGTCTGGCGGGATCGAGCGAGGCCCTCATCGGGCGCTTCGCGCCGCTTCTCCCGCAAGCGGGAGAAGCGGTTCGCGGCGCCGCCTCGTCGCTCAGGCGGCGCGGGCTCGCAGGCCCGCCTCGACCGCGGCGAGCGCCGCGGCCGCCTTGGCGCCGTCGGGGCCGCCCGCTTGCGCCATGTCGGGCCGGCCGCCGCCGCCCTTGCCGCCGAGCGCCGCCGAGCCGAGGCGCACGAGGTCGACGGCGTTGAAGCGGCTCGTCAGGTCGGCGGTCACCGCCACGACCAAGCTCGCCTTGCCGTCCTCGCTCGCCGCGACGATCGCCACCACGCCGGAGCCGACGCTCTCCTTGGCCTCGTCGGCGAGCGACTTCAAATCCTTCATTTCCACGCCGGAGACCTGGCGCGCGTAGAACTTCACCCCGGCGACCTCGCGCGGGCCCTCGCCGCCGCCGGCGCCGCCGCCCATCGCCAGCTTGCGCCGCGCCTCGGCGAGCTCGCGCTCGAGCTTCTTCTTCTCTTCGAGCAGCGCCTCGAGCCGTCCGGCGGCCTCGGCGGGCGGCGCGCGCAGCAGCGCCGCGAGATCAGCGAAGGCGCGGGAATCTTCGCGCAAGCGCTGGCGCGCCGCCTCGCGCGTCTTCGCCTCGATGCGGCGCACGCCGGCGGCGACCGCGCTCTCGCCGACGATGGCGATGACGCCGATGTCGCCGGTGCGCGCGACATGGGTGCCGCCGCACAGCTCGACCGAATAGGGGCGCAGGCTCGTTTCGACGTCCTCGATCTCGCCCATCGAGACGACGCGCACCTCCTCGCCGTACTTCTCGTCGAACAGCGCGCGCGCGCCCGAGGCGCGCGCCTCCTCGAGCCCCATCAGCCGCGTGACCACCGGCGCGTTCTCGAGCACGACGCGGTTGGCGATGTCCTCGACCGCGGCGATCTCCTCGGCGCTGATCGGCTTGGGATGGGCGATGTCGAAGCGCAGGCGGTCGGGCGAGACGAGCGAGCCCTTCTGCGCGACGTGGTCGCCGAGCACCATGCGCAGCGCCTCATGCAACAGGTGGGTGGCGGAGTGATTGGCGCGCGTCGCCGCGCGCGCCTCGTGGTCGACCTGCAGCTCCAGCGCCATGCCGACCGCGAGCGTCCCCCGCTCCACCTCGACCTCGTGGACGAAGAGATCGCCGAGCTTCTTCTTGACGTCGAGGACGCGGGCGCGGAAGCCCGGCGCGACGAAGACGCCGACGTCGCCGACCTGCCCGCCCGACTCGCCGTAGAACGGCGTCTGGTTGAGGACGACCGCGCCGCGCTCGCCGGCGGCGAGCGAAGCGACCTCGGCGCCGTCGCGCGCGAGTCCCTGGACAACGCCCTCGGCGGTCTCCGTCTCATAGCCCAGGAACTCGGTCGCGCCGACGCGCTCGCGCAGGGCGAACCAGACCGCTTCGGTCGCCGCCTCGCCCGAGCCCGCCCACGCCTTGCGCGCCTCGGCGCGCTGGCGCTCCATCGCCGCGCCGAAGCCGTCGACGTCGACGCTCATGGCGCGCGCGCGCAACGCGTCCTGGGTGAGGTCGAGGGGGAAGCCGTAAGTGTCGTAGAGCTTGAAGGCGACCTCGCCGGCGAGCTTGGCGCCGCGCTTAAGCTTGCGCGTCTCGTCCTCCAGCATCGCCAGGCCGCGCGCCAGCGTGGCGCGGAAGCGCGTCTCCTCGAGCCTCAGCGTCTCGGCGATCAGCGCCTCGGCGCGCAGAAGCTCGGGATAGGCCGTGCCCATCTCGCGCGTGAGCGCCGGCGCCAGGCGCCACATCAGCGGCTCACGCGCGCCGAGCAGCTGCGCGTGGCGCATGGCGCGGCGCATGATGCGGCGCAGCACGTAGCCGCGCCCTTCGTTGGATGGCAGCACGCCGTCGGCGACCAGGAACGCCGAGGCGCGCAGGTGGTCGGCGATCACCCGATGCGAGACTTTGCGCTCGCCGTCGGCGTCGACGCCGGTCGCCTCGACGCTGGCGCGGATCAGCGCCTGAAACAGGTCGATGTCGTAGTTGTCGTGCTTGCCCTGCAGCACCGCGGCGACGCGCTCGAGCCCCATGCCAGTGTCGATCGACGGCCGCGGCAGCTTGACCCGCTCGCCGCCGGGCAGCGTCTCGAACTGCATGAACACCAGGTTCCAGATCTCGATGAAGCGGTCGCCGTCGGCGTCGGCCGAGCCGGGCGGACCGCCGGGGATCGACTCGCCGTGGTCGTAGAAGATCTCCGAGCACGGCCCGCACGGGCCGGTGTCGCCCATGGCCCAGAAATTGTCGGAGGTGGCGATGCGCACGATGCGCGACTCGGGCAGGCCGCTGACGCGCTTCCACAGGTCGTAGGCTTCGTCGTCGTCGTGGTAGACCGTCACCCACAGGCGGTCCTTGGCCAGGCCGAACTCCTTGGTCGTCAGCCCCCAGGCGAGCTCGATCGCCAGCGCCTTGAAATAGTCGCCGAACGAGAAGTTGCCGAGCATCTCGAAGAAAGTGTGGTGGCGCGCGGTGTAGCCGACGTTGTCGAGGTCGTTGTGCTTGCCGCCAGCGCGCACGCACTTCTGCGCGGTGGTCGCGCGGCGATAGGGACGCCGCTCGACGCCGGTGAAGACGTTCTTGAACTGCACCATGCCGGCGTTGGTGAACATCAAGGTCGGGTCGTTGCGCGGCACCAGCGAGCTCGAGGCGACGATCTCGTGGTCGTTGTTAGCGAAGAAGCGCAGGAAACTCGATCGGATCTCGTTGACGCCATTCATCAAGCCTAAGCCCCGGAAAGTTTGTCGAAGCCTTCTAGAGCATAGGCGCGCAAAGGCAACCCCGCGCGCCGCCGCGGCGGGGCCGGAG
>Ga0326727_10008588_pt1 | contig 25777 bp, 17 predicted proteins | sample MB2enrmetagenome_FD_207643 | JGI IMG/M metagenome (GOLD analysis project Ga0326727, IMG submission 207643) | Lab enriched peat soil microbial communities from McLean, Ithaca, NY, United States - MB29MY | ecosystem: Environmental > Terrestrial > Soil > Wetlands > Peat | place: USA: New York...
ACTGGGCGGGCGCCCGACCTGGCCGCGGAAGGCGTCATCGAGAATGACGTTGTTATTCTGGAGCGTCATGCCGATGGCCCGGTCGAGGGCCGTACGGGCCCTGATGTAATCGCTTTGCGTCACCACCTCGTTCGATCGGGCCTGGGCCAGGTCGCGCTGGTTCAGGATCACGTCGTAGCTTCGGGCGACCCCGACTTCGAATTGCTGCCGCATGTCGTCGAGGGCTTTTTCCTGAAGGAGGCGTGTCTGGACCGCCGCCTGGTAACTGCTGCGCGCTTGCCGAAGGGCAATCAGGGCGGCTTCGACCTGCACGCGGACCTGGTTTTGAAGTTCGCGCAGGCGCACTTCGGACTGGCGAAGTTGCAATTGATCTCGCGCCAGATCGGACCTGGCGGTACGGTTGCGCAGGGGCACATCGAGTTGAAGCGCTAAGCCGTAATCCGGGAACTTGCCTCTAAATACCTGGGAGAGGGCTGTGCTGTATCCCCCGACAAGGTTGGGATCAATGACAGGAGTAAATGCCACGCCCGGAATCGGGTAAGTGTTGACCGGACCGGCGAGACCGTTGCCCTGAACGCTGGCGACGAGGTTTAAGGAAGGCAGCAGGGCGTTGCGCGAACCTTTGAGGGCCATCTGGGTGTTTTCGATTTGCACCTGCCCGGCCGCCAGGTCAGGGCGGTTGCGAAGGGCCGTGGCCGCCAACTCTTCCAGGGTCGGCAGTCGCTCGCGTTCCGGCACTTCAATGTGATCGGTGGGAACAATGCGGACGGCGTCAATCTGGGGGTCAGCCGTCCCGGAGCGCGTCAAGGAATTCTTCAGGATGAGTTCCTGCTCGAGGACCAGACTTTCCGAATTGCTCAATGCCTGCCGGGCCTGGGCAGTCTCCGCCTCGGCACGGAGCACCTCCAGCGGAGCCAGCGTGCCCACTTCCACATGGACTTTGTTATCCGACAGGAGTTTTTCGGCCAGCGTCAGCGAGTCGCGCTTCACCTGGACGTCCTGGTTAAGGCTCACCAGATCCCAGTAAAGGCGGATGATGTTGGAAACCGTGCTGATGAGTTGTTGGCGGAAAACCAGGTCGGAAATCCTCTCGTTGTTCTTGGCGATGCGAATAAAGCGGCGGTTGAGGCCGGGCCCAAAACCTTGAAGCAAAGGCTGAGTGAGGGTCAATCCGAGGCTCGAGGCGGTGTAGGGATTATAGCTGAGCTCGCCGTTGTTGTAGCTCTGGCGCAGGTTGGTATAGCCGAGGTTCAGAAAAGCGCCGCTGGAAAAGCCTTCTTGCAGCCCCAGGTTCTCGCCCATGGAGTGTTCGACAAGGAAGCCGTAACCGGTCTGGGCCTCATTGGACTGGGGCGTATCGCTATAGGCAGGGCCAACCAGACCTGTCAGAACGGGATCGAAAGACGGGACGGCTGTTCCGGTCGAGAGGGGCGCCGAGCCGGTGATCGACAAATCGGTCTGGGCCTGATTCACGCTGGTGTCGAGGATGGTGCTCGAAGAGGGGGTGAGAGGCGGCGCGCTGCCGGGCGGAGTCTCAACCGGACCGCCCGTGCCTTGCGGACCTTCCAGCACGGAAAGAGGGACGCCGCGCAACAACGAACCCGCCTGCGCCCGCCACAGGTCAGTGTCCGCCATGCGAGGCCCGTAGCGTTCCAACTCGATATCGAGATTGTTTTCGAGCGCCAGCGCGATGGCATCCTGTAACGACAGGTAGAGCTTGCCGTCTTTAATCAGCGCGCTAGAGCGACTCGAATTCTGGAATCTCGTGGACGGTGTTGCGCCAGCGCGATAGCTGCGCGTGAGGCCGCTCAGTCCCTCTGCTCCGGAAGGCGTGGCCGGCGGAGAACCCGGCCCGGATTGCGCCCAAACAAAGCTGGCGAGAAAACAACACAGGATTAGGAAACTCGATCGCACTTTCATGGATTACCTCACAGCTTATTTCACTGGGTTACACAACGTCTTTTGCAGGCCTGCGGGTGGCGAGAATGGGTCGGGAAAAGCCGCAGGGTCGAAAAACCACCCGCAAAAAATGAGTTCGTGCTGAAAACAAAGGGGATAGCGCGAATCGGCTGGAAACTGTCAATATGACCGTTTTTCATGAGCTTTCGCGGGCCAAGGGCCCATGGGGACAGACTTCGAAAAGCAGACTTCGAAAAGCACCGAGTCTGCGCCCACCGCGAATCCCCGGAGGGGATTCATAAAGTAGCCGGGGGCAACGCCCCCGGAAGCCGGATTCCCCGCCCCTCCGACCCTGAAGGGGTCGATTAAGAAACGCCATCGCAGCGCCTCACGCCCGGGCCTGCGGGATGCGACCCCTGCGGGGTCGGGATGTTTCCGGGATACCGTTCCGGGGGCGTTGCCCCCGGCTACTATATGACGCCCTTTCAGGGCACACTCCCGAAGGGAGAGGGCTGTTCATTGGCTCATATTTCATAATTCACTATTCACAATTCACTATTTACTATTCCCGGCCTGCTGCGGGTTTAACTCGGGCTCCTTCGCGGACGTCGTCGGTAGGATTGATGATGACCAGTTCTCCCCCTTCCAGCCCCGAGAGCACCTCGGTTTCAGTCCCATAGTCGCGGCCCACCGAGACCTTCTGAAAGTGGACGCTACCGTCTTCCGCCACCACCGCGACGCGAGTGCCGCTGGCGCGCGTCACCAGCGCGTCCCCGGGCACCAGCAGCGGCGGTTCAGCAGCGACGGTGCGCAGCGAAACCCGGGCGTACATGCCGGGCAGGAGCAGGGAGGCCTGATTGGGGACGTCCACTTCGGTGAGCAAAGTCCGGGTATTCGGATCGAGAGACTGGCTGGTTCTTGCTACCTTTCCGGCGAACGACCGGGCGGGAAGTTGTTGTACGGTCACCACGGCTGCCAATCCCCTGCGGATGAAGGGCGCATAACTCTGGGGGACATCTACGAAAATGCGCACCAGGCCGATCTGGGCCATGTGGAAGAGTTCGTGGCCGGAGACGCCCCCGGATGCGACGAGCGCGCCGACGTCGAAGTTGCGGGCGGTAATCAACCCCGCAAAGGGCGCGGTGATCTTCTCGAAGCCCTGGAGGTCGAGAAGACGTCCCAGGTTAGCCTCGGCCGCGCTGATGCTGCCCTGGGCCGCGCTCACACTGGCTTCCTGGGCTTTGCGGTTGGCCACCGCCACCTCGTAATCCGCTTCCTTCTGGTCGCCATCCTGCTTCGCCAGGACTCCACGCGCCACCAGCACTTTCCACCGATCCACGGTGAGCTGGGCAAGGTGCTCGGTGGATTTGGCCCGGACGAGGTTGGCCTCCGCCTGCGCCAGCGCCGAGCGTGCCTGAAGCAGGTTGGCGCGGGCCTGGTGTACCTGCTGGTCAAGGTCAGGGACCTCAATCTCGGCCAGCACCTGGCCAGCCGCCACCCGGTCACCAATATCCACATAGCGCTTCAAAACGTAGCCGTCGGCGCGAGTGTAAATCGGCGCGTCCGTAATCGCCTGAATATTCCCCGGGAGCGCGAGCTCACTGGCGGACGTCCCGCGCCGAACCCGGGCGGTGTTGACTACCTGCAGGCTGTGCTCCTCCTTTTCCGAGGCCGCCACCAGCGCCCGCAACCGCTCGCGTCGAGGGAGAAAACCAATCAGCAGCAGCACGACGAGCGGCAAAGCGATAACGACGGTTATGAGCAGGCGCCTGTTGGGTCCGCCGCGCGGCCGCTCCGGGCGCGGCGGGGGTGTGTACCCTGCCGGCAGGTGTTCTGGTTCCATCACTTTCTCTTTAATTGCCAACGATAGCCTCCCGCGGCCCTTGGAAGGGCGGGGCTTCAGCCCCGCCGCCTAGGGGCGCAGCGTTCAAAGGGCCTTTAGGCCCTGAAACCAGTTCGTTTCAGGGGCTAAAACCCTGATATACCTCTCGGGATCAGCGGCGGGGCTAAAGCCCCGCCCTTCCGCTCCCAACGAACAAGCTTGCTCACCAACTCGGCCAAGAACTAATGCAGCGATATCCCTTCCTCATGCTCTTCCCGCGCGATCTCGGCGTCCAGGTCGAGCGGCGGCGTCTTGCGCAAATAACTGTACATGACGGGGACAAAGAAAAGCGTCGTGAAGGTGGCGACCAGCAGACCTCCAATGACTGCCCGCCCCAGCGGCGCATTCTGTTCACCGCCTTCGCCAAGCCCCAAAGCCATGGGAAGCATTCCGACAATCATGGCGAGCGCGGTCATAATTACCGGCCGGATTCGGGTGAAGCCGGCGGAGAGCGCGGCGGCACGAGAGTCCTTGCCCTCCAGCCGCTCGTCGTTGGCAAAAGTCACCAAAAGAATGCTGTTGGAAGTCGCCACGCCGATGCACATGATGGTTCCCATCAGCGAAGGAACACTGAACGTGGTTTGGGTGACAAACAACATCCAAACAATGCCGGCGAGCGCTCCCGGAAGCGCCCACAAAATAATGAACGGGTCCACCCAGGATTGAAAGTTCACGGCCATCAGAAGATAAACCAGAACGATGGCAAAGAGGATTCCGAATCCCAAACCGACAAACGACGACCGCATGGTTTGCACCTGGCCTCGCAGGGCAATCCAGGAACCCTTGGGCAACTGCGGGCTGACGTCGGACATGATGCGCTCCACCTGGTGCGCCACTCCGCCCAGATCTCGCTGCTCGACGTTGGCATAGACGTCCATGACGGGCTGCACATTATAGTGGCTGGCGACGGTGGTGGAAACCCCCCGGCTGACTGTAGCCAGGTTACTCAGCAACTGCGTTCCCCCGCCCGAGCCTGCGCCCAGCGTAATCGGCGTCCGGAGCAGAGCGTCGAAGGAATCAACTTGGTTCTGCGGGGTTTGCGCCACCAACTGGTAATTGACCCCGTTTTCCGGGTTCAACCACTGGTTGGGCGCCACCTGCCCGCTGGAGCTCAAGGAAATCAGAACGCTGTTGGCAACGTTTTGCTGGGTCAGACCCACTTCCTCAGCCTTGGTCCGGTCCACGTCAACCCGAACGGTGGGGTAGTTCACTTCCTGGTGCACATGCACATCCACGGCGCCGGGAATCAGCGTCAGGCGCCGCTCGATCTCTTTCGCAATCTTGTAGCTGGCCGGGGCGTTGCGCCCTACTACTTGCACGTCGATGGGAGCGGGTAGACCGAAGTTGAGAATCTGGTTGGTAATGTTGGCCGCCTGGAAGAAAAACCGCGCCTCGGGGAACTTGGCCCGGAGGCTATCCCTCAGTCTGCGGGTGTATACGGGCGTGGGGGTGCGGTGGTCGGGCTTGAGAGAAATGAGGATTTCACCGTCGGCGGGCCCCAGGGTCACGCTGTCGCTGAAAGCGAGATTGATTCCTGAGATGGGAAGTCCGATGTTGTCGAGAATCGTATCCATCTCATCGGCGGGGATCTCCTGCCGCACCTGGTCTTCAATCTGGGCAAAGAGGCGCTCGGTTTCTTCGATGCGTGTGCCTTCCGGAGCGCGCACGTGCAGGCGCATCTGGCCGGAGTCTGTATAAGGGAAGAAGTCTTCCCCGATCCAGAAGATCAAGCTGAAGGAACCGACGACAAAAACTGCAAACATCAGCACCACGGCGCGGCGATGAGCCAGGCACCAGGCCAGCGCTGTCTTATAATTCTCTCGCATCCGCAGGAATCGGCGATTGAAGGCGTAGTGCGTCCTCCAGATAGGCCCCACGCCAACTTCCTCCTCTCCTCGCTGGTAGATATACACCTCGGATCTCAGCAGGTACTTGACCATGGTGGGTACCAGCGTCCGCGACAACAGGTAAGACGCCAGCATCGCAAAGACCACCGCCATGGCTAAGGGCGTGAAAAGATATTTGGCCGCCCCACTCAGAAACAGCACGGGGACAAATACGATGCAGATACAGAGGGTCGAGACAAAAGCGGGCACGGCGATCTGCTGGGCGCCGTCCAGGATGCCGCGCGTGATCGGCTTCTTCATAGCCAGGTTGCGATTGATGTTCTCGATCTCGACGGTAGCGTCGTCCACTAGGATGCCCACTGCCAAGGCCATCCCGCCGAGCGTCATCACGTTGATGGTCTTGCCGAGAAAACCCAGAATCACCAGCGAGGTCAGAATCGAAAGTGGGATCGAGATGCACACCACGAGGGTGCTTCGCCAGCTTCCGATAAAAAGCAGGATCATCAACCCCGTGAGCATAGCGGCAATGCCCGCTTCACGCACCACGCCGTTCACGGCGGCCCGCACAAAGAGGGATTGATCGAAGAGCTGCTTAACTTTCAATTCGGGAGGCAAGGCGGAAAGGATACGGGGCAGCGTTGCCCTGACCCTGCTGACGATGTCGAGGGTGGAGGCGTTGCCATTCTTAATGACGGTGAGCAGCGCCCCGCGGCGGCCGTCCTCGCGCACAATGTTGGTCTGAACGGCGAACCCGTCGCGAACGTGGCCTACATCCTTAATGTAAACCGTCGCTCCATTTTCGCTCTTGATGGGCAAGTCATTCAGAGCCGTAACGACGGTCGGACTGCTGTTGAGCATCACCAAGAATTCGCGGTCGCCCACTTTGGCGGTGCCCGCCGGCAGGATCAGACTTTGCAGATTAACCGCATTAGAAACATCCGTCGCGGAGAGATGGTTCGCATAAAGCGCATCGGGGTCCAGGTCCACCATGATCTCCCGGTACTTCCCGCCGTAGGGGAGCGGGATCGAGGCGCCCTGCACTGTGGCAAGTTGAGTGCGGATAAAATTCGTTCCGTAGTCGAAAAGCTGCTGCTCAGTCAGCGTGTCGCTGCTAAGGCCCAGTTGCAGGATGGGGACGCTCGAGGCGTCGTACTTCACCACGCCGGGGGGGAAGATGCCGGGCGGCATGACGCGAAGGATGGATTGAGTGAGAGAGGTAATCTGGGCGATGGCCATCTCCGGTTTCGCTTTGGGCTGGAGAAAAACCTTGATGACGGAGAGGCCGTAATAGGACTGCGACTCGATGTGCTCGATGTCGTTGACGGTGGTGGTCATGGCGCGCTCGCAGATGGTCACGACGCGCTTCTCCATGTCATCCGGCGAAACACCGGAGTAGCTCCAGATCACGCTCACCACCGGGATATCAATGTTCGGAAAGATATCGGTGGGCATGGTGAGGATCGAGACGACACCTAAAATAGCGATAAGAATCGACATCACGACGAAAGTATAAGGACGGCGCAGAGCAAGCCTGACAATCCACATGATTCGAACTCCTTAACCAAAGCAAATCTCTTCGACGCGCTTGTAGGGGGACGGCTTGCCGTCCCCTTTTGCCGGACCCTCGGCGGGCGGGGGTAGGGCAAGCCCTACCCCTACACGGTTTTAAAATAGCGCGGACCCCCGGTTTTGGGGTCCGCGCTATTCTCGCAGTGACACCCGGGGAGTTCACGAGCTCCCGATCAGGATTCCGGCGAGGAACACCAGCACTCCGCCCACGACCACCTGAAACGCGGCGCTGAGAAAGGGAGTATCCATGTAACGATGACGGACGAAGCTGATGGCCGCGAGCTCCACAGCCACGATGGCAACTGCGGCGCTGATGGCGATTTTAAAGTTAGATATAAGAAACGGCAGCGTATGTCCAATCCCACCGGCGGTCGTCATCATCCCGCATACAATGCCCCGCACCCAGGGGTGGCCGCGCCCGGTCAGCGACCCATCGTCAGAGAGGGCCTCGGCGAAACCCATGGAGATCCCCGCCCCCACGGAAGCGGCAAGGCCCACCAGAAAAGCGTCCCAACTCTTGTGCGTGGCGAAGGCGGCGGCGAAGAGCGGGGCAAGAGTGGAGACCGATCCATCCATCAGGCCCGCCAAGCCGGGTTGGACGATTTGGAGCAGGAAGAGGCGGCGTTGCGCAGCGTCCTCCTGTGCGCGTGTCTCCGGCGTGAGGTGCTGGATCTCGAGGGATTGGGCAAGGGCAGAATGCTTCCGCTCCACCTCCGCCAGGTCGCCCAGCAGCTTCCGGACGGAAGCATCCGTCACTCTTTCCATGGCCCGTTCATAAAAGCGCCGGGTCTCCAGTTCCATGATCTCGGCCTGTTTCCGTACGACATCAATGCCGAGCGGCCGAATCAGCCAGACGGGGCGGCGATCCACGAACCCTTTGACGTCCTGGCGGCGGATCAGGGGAATATGCTCACCAAAGCGCTGCCGGAATATCTCAATCAGGGCGCGACGATGCCCTGATTCCTCCTGCTGCATTTCTTCAAACATCTTCGCCGTGCCCGGGTAAGTCTCGCGTAATCCATCGACGAAGTCGCCATAGATGCGGCCGTCTTCCTCCTCCAAACCAATGGCGAGGGCCAGGATTTCACGTTCGGACAGGTCCTTGAAGTTGCGCGCCATAGATAGGCCTCCCAAGGGCATCAACGGGGTCGGGCCGAACCCAGGACGTGATGTTCGGGGTGGAGCGCTCCTCCGCGTCGCACAGGCCGGAGGAACGTCACGCCACTGTCGAACTGCGTGCAGCCATAAAAGGTAACACAATTCCGCATTGTGGGCGTGCCCTTCTGACCGCCCCCACGTCCACTGGGCCTGTCATCCTGAGCGCAGCGAAGGATCTCGGCAGTTGTTCGGAAAGCGTTGAACCTCGATTCAACTGCAGGGATCCTTCGCTGCGCTCAGGATGACAGATACTGGAGTCTGCCGCACTCCAAGGTGCTTCGCACATTCTCTGGTCTTGGGAAATGGCGTATACTTTTCTCACCTCATAGTGTGGCGGCTCTAGCCGCCATGGTTTTGCGTGACCGCGGGCAAGGCGAGCTTGGGGAGATCAACTCGCCACTACAACTTCACCGTCTGGGAGGGTTTCATGGCTGACAGAACGGGTTCCGGCTCGGTAAGTCGAAGGAGTTTTCTTGCCACCACGGGCGGCGTGCTGGCGGCGGCGCCAGTCGTCCGCAGCGCGTCCTCAAAGCCAACTGAGGCGCCGGGGGTTCTGCGCGCCGAGTCCGAGGCGGAGACGCCGATGCGCAAGATACCGATCGGTGTTTTTGACCCCGTTTACGATCATCTCTCGCTCGACGAAATGCTTGAGAAGATCAGCGCCTTAGGCATTGAAGCCGTCGAAATGGGCACTGGCGGCTTTCCAGGCACCAGGCATTGTCCGGTCGCTGAGCTTCTGGCGGACAGTTCCAAGGCCAAAGCCTGGAAGCGAAAATTCGAGGATCGGAACATCCGCGTGGCCACTCTGAGCTGTCACGGTAACCCCATCCATCCCAACCCCGAGATGGCGAAGCGGGATGATGAATCGTTCCGTCGCACCGTGCGCCTGGCGGAAATGCTCGAGGTCCCGACGATCGTTACCTTCTCGGGCTGCCCGGGCGATGCGCCGGAAGCGAAACATCCCAACTGGGTCACCTATCGCTGGCCGCCTGACTACGAGGAAGTGGTCACTTGGCAATGGAAGGAAGTCGTAATCCCTTACTGGCGAGAGGCGGTGAAGTTTGCGCGCCAGCACGGAGTGAAGCGCATTGGGCTCGAGATGCACCCTGGGTTCGTGGTCTACAACCCTTATACGCTGCTCGAGTTGCGCCAGGCCGTGGGCGAGGAAATCGGCGCCAACTGCGACCTCAGCCACCTCTTCTGGCAAGGCTGCGACCCGGTCGAGGTCATCCACTTCCTCGGAAAACAAAACGCCATCTACCACGCGCACATGAAGGACACGGTCATCTTCAAGGACACGGCCGCCAAAACCGGCGTCCTCAATTTCTCAGCCGACCCCGCCAAATTCGCGCAAGGCTCCGTCATCTTCCGCGCTGTCGGGTACGGCCACGGCGCGCAGCTTTGGAAGGATGTCGTGAAAGCTTATATGGATATCGGCTTCGACGGCATCATGAGCATCGAAAACGAGGATCCGATCCTGCCCGGCGAGGTCGGGGTCGAGCGCGCCGCATTCGTTCTGAAAAACGTCCGCGGCGAATTGCTGGAAGGAAAGTAACTGTTCTTTATTAAGCCTAGTGCATATTGATAGCTGCCCTCAGGGCGTTGAGGGGCGACGCCGTGGCGATTACGGCAGCGGCGGCAGGATCTGCGTTCTTGTTCGCGGCCACGGCGGCGGTTCTTTGCAGGATGTCCTTCTCGATCTCACTTTTCCACCATTTGACGCCGCCGAAGCCGATGAGCATCGCATTGGCAATGTCCGAAGTTGATAAAGTGAGAGAGGTTGCATTGGCGCCGATCAAGGTAGCGCCTTTCATCGAAGCCCAAGAACCCAACGCCGCGGCGATGCCAATCAACACAATCCCAATAAAGCCGGGCAAGAACACACCGTTTTCAAGCTTCGGCAAGTGGAGCCCTGAATCGCCGATGAAGACGTTCACAAATCCCCCCGCAGCTCCGCAGGCGGCAATGACCCAGAGTATCCATAGATGCATGTCCGGACTCATATTCAAATCTCCTCTCGTCATTGCTGGGGTAATGGGTTGAATTATCGCCGGCTGCGGACGATCGCGCGGTCGCTCCGGCTACGCCTCGCTACTGTCCCAGGCTCCACCACCGTTTTCGTCATAAAAGACCTCTTCAATGTTCCCTCCTTCCAAATAGAGCATGGCAAAGCCGTTCAGCACGCGCTGTGGGATGTCGGGGTCGCGCGCAGGGCGGTTTTCGTACCAGACGATATTTGGGTTGTTGTCAAGTTCCGTGGCGTGGCCCCAGGGCAAGGCGCCGTGGCCACAACAGCGGCAGAGAATGCTCGCCGGATCACCCTCTCGCGAAGGCTTGGGGTGATACACCACCCCGGCATGGGCATGGCCCCAGTACCAATACGCGGGGCCCGAACCGGCCGGGAAGCCGCTCGTCACTTCCGCCCACAATCCGGTGGTGCTCGATCCATCCTGCTCTAAACCGTTGTGATGGGTCAGGACAATCACCCGCTTACCCTTGGCCACCTGTTGTTGCAGGAATTGAAGCTGGGGCCCCGCGGCCGAACCCAGCGAGCCATCGATATAGAGGCTGCTTGCCGGCGCGAAGTACGCGGAGTCGAGACCCACGATTACCCAGTTCTTGTTCTCCAGCGCAAAATAGCTGCATCCCTTCTGCATCGCGAAAGGTGAGTCCGGGTTGCTGATGGCGGTGAAATAAGGCTGCGCTCCGGAATACATCTCGTGATTTGAGTTCAGGGCGAGCGACCCGAGCGAGCCCTTGGGCCAGATGTTAATCAGTAGATGCTGCTCCTGATCGCTTGTGCCGGCGTAGTAGACATCACCGAGGTGAATGGAGAGATCCGGCTGGAGAAACGCCAGATGGTGGCCCACATCGGTGCTCGGCGCCAGGTTGGGAGCCGGCCTCCAGTCGCCGGTGCCCCAGTCGCCCACCAACCCGATCTGCACCTCATCCGGAATGGGAATCACCTGCGGACCGTCCATGAAGGGGTGATTGCCGCCAGAAGCCAGCGTTTCCAGATAAAACGCCAAGGCTTCAGTCCAGCCAGGATCGAATTGCTGGTACTTTCCGGTGCCCCACATCACGCCGTCCGGGCCGACGTCGATGACGACGCCTGATTCGAGGCCCGCCACGACACCGTCCGAGTCGTTGTTCAACACGCTGTGCGCCAGCACAAGGTAGTGCGCCGCGGCCGGGTCCGTCGGAGCCTTGCCAGTCTGCGTAACCGTTACCGCCTGCTGGTTGGCGTCCAGGACCAGCGGAGCGAGCTCACCTCGTTGGGCCGAGGTTAGTTTGTTCCAGGCCGCCTTAATGCGCCCGGCAATTACTGGGTCGATACTTATTTTCATAGGATTACCTCCGTTATGCTCCTCAGCTTGCAAAGCCGTCAAGGCCTTCAATCTCAGAAGCCGCCCGGGCTGTCATCCCGCACCCCTGATGCCTGCAACCCCAGTTTCACAGTGCGGCCACAAACCATACCGGCCGGAGCCTCACCTTTCGTCTCTGCAAATTCTAAGAGTGCCCTTTAGTTAGGAGAGTTTCTCGGATTATCGCCCTGTCGCACGCAACGCGGAGCTAACCGCTCGACGCGAGCAACCGACTAATGTTTAACAAAAGGTATATACTCTTGTCAACACCTATTTCCTTCGCGGCATCCGCTCGATAACGACCTGCGATGTAGGGGGACGGCTTGCCGTCCCCTGAGGGTCACTAGGCCGGCGAGGGTAGGGCAAGCCCTACCCCTACACCACCTGGGTACATCCTGGTGAGGCGAAAAGGCGCATGGCTACGCGCCGCTCCAATCTCCAGCCGCCGCTAGCGATGGATTGGGTGTGGTCTTCGGTTCTTTCCATTCTTGAATTGCCTGTGTAGAATGGCGGTTGGGCTGTTTTACGGTGAAATCTCATGTCACGAGGCTACATCGCCATCCCGGTGTTCGTCCTGATCGCTTTCTCGATCCTGTTCTTCAGCCATTACTTCGTACACTTCTCTCTCGTCCATTTCTTCGGCATTGCCTCAGCGGCTCACAGGGACGCGTTGGCGGCGATGCTTCTTCTCCTGCCCTCGATCTTTATTGCCTCGTCCATCCTTGCGCACTGGGGCGACAACCTGCTATTGCGCGCGGTCTACTTCTGCTCGGGATTGTGGCTGGGAGTTGGATTGACGCTGATTCTAACCTTGGCGATCGCTTGGGGCGCCTGGGGAACGGTGAAGCTTTTCACGCACTCACCAAGCCGAATCATCTTCGGTTGGGCCGCTGTAGCGCTGGCCGGCGTGTACTCCGCCTACGGCCTTTGGAACGCCTACCATCCCCGAGTCCGACGCCTCACGGTGCGAATCAAGAACCTGCCGCCCGCCTGGCGGGGAAGAAAAGTGATGCAGCTTACAGACATTCATTTGGGGCAGATCCTGCGCTCCGGTTTCGCCGCCCGGTTGGTGGCGATGTCCAATGCAGAAAGCCCGGACTTGGTGGCCATCACCGGCGACCTCTTTGATGGGGGAGATGGAACTCTCGAGCAGTTCGTTGCCCCGCTCAAGGCTCTTCGAGCACCGCTGGGGACCTACTTCGTGACCGGAAACCATGAAACGTACCTGGGGGTGGAGCGCGCCTATGCCGCGCTGCGCACAACTCAAGTGCAAATCCTGGCCGACCAACGAGTGGAGATCGAAGGTCTTCAGTTGGTCGGTATAAGTTATCCCGAGAGAGGGCACTCCCTGGATCTAAGGCGGACGGTGGCGGAGCTTCCGGGCTTCAATCCAGCCCTCCCCTCGATCCTGCTCTACCACAGCCCTACCCACATCGCGCAAGCGAAGGAGGTGGGAATCAACTTGCAGCTTTCGGGTCACGCCCACCAAGGACAGATCTTTCCGATCCAGTTTATTTCGCGGTTTGTCTATGGGAAGTACTACCACGGGCTGCACGTCGAAGGAGACTACACTCTCTACACGTCGAGTGGGGCGGGCACTTGGGGACCTGCCATGCGCACCGGGAACCATCCTGAGATTGTGGTGATCCGGCTGGAATAAACTCCCCTCCTCAGTGGAGGAGGGGGAGGGGGTGGTGGCGCATGGTCTGAGGAAACGGATCAACCTCCCCCTGGCCCCCTCCTTATCAAGGAGGGGAATCTCTGTTCACAGCGGTCGAACGCGCGGCCAATCAAGCTCGAAGCCTTGTGACACCAGGCTGCTCTGAAAGGCTTCCAGAAGCTTGCGGTTGTTGCGAATGGCGCGAGGCGGCTCGCCTAGCTTCAGAGCATGTGCGGCCAGCGCACCGGCAGCCTCTCCGATATTCCATTCTGTCGGGTGCAAGCGGTAACAGCCATTCGTGATGTGCGTCGTACCAATGTTCTTCGCCGCCGCCAGCAAGTTTTCTGCGCGTTGCGGCAACAGCGCTCCGAGAGGAATCTGGTAGGGCAGCGAACTGATGTCGATGTAGTTGGTGCCTCCCGCTGAAGGGTGCAGATCAATCCGGTACGCGCCCACGCCCACAGAGTCCTGGAATTCCTCCGGCGTGACCTCGCCGAGGGACTTCCCGGTTAGCTTCATCCGCATTTCCGTCCCCACATGCTGCTCAAGAACCGTGAATTCAGCACGGATCCTGCGTGACTCGCGGATGTAAGGCGCGGCGGCGAGGCCGTCCTCCGTTCCCACTACGTCGTTGCGAAGTCGAAGCCCTTTCCAGCCGTACCCGCCGTGGGGAAGCGGAGACTCGGTTTGCATCCAATAGAGCAATGAAAGGCTGAGCTGCTTTGCCCAGCCGAGTAGCTCGATGCGCCGGTCTGCCGAGGCAGTCACCAGATCGCCGCCCCAATAATCGTTCTGAGGCCAGTTCACGAGTGTGATGTCACTGAGGTAGGCGCCGGGCGTGAAGTTGGAGCGATCTGCGATGCGCCGGTAAATCCATAGATTGTGATCACCGTCGGCGTCCGGTTGCGGATTGGGAGTGAAGTCAGCTTTGATCGGTCGCAAGCTGGTTGGCTCGCAATACGTCCAACTCAGCAACGGCCCAGGCCAGGATGGCGCCAAGTTGGGCACATACCGACGCCAAAAGTCGTAGTCCCGCGGCCGCTCGATGGTGTGATCCTCACCCTCCACGTAGTCCATGGCAAAGCAGTAGGTGAAGGACTGGCTGTTGGCCGGCTGGGATTTCGCCGGGGCGTGCAGTTCACCGGTTTCCGCCTGAGATTCCGCCCCGGTGACGCATTCCGTCTTCGTCAGCGCAACCAGGTCTCCGAGTTCAGTGGCATCGAGGAAGTACTTCGCACTGATTGTCCGGGCAAGCCCGCTGCGCGTGTCGCGCACGGCAACGCTCCTCACGCGGTCCCGGTCCGTTTCGGCGCTCTGCGGAACGTGCTCCAGGAGAACAAGTAGTTGGCCGCTGCTCACGTATGGGGCCAAGGCCGCTTCCAGGACCGCGACGGAGACGCGAAACTCGTGGGTCAATCGAGAGACCGAACTGTTTCCCGGATTCAAGTCGGCGCGCGCGCGAGCTTGTGCGGTTAAGGAGTAGTTCCGCCGGTAGTACTCGCGGACCGACTCTCGATAGGCGCGGTAACTGCGTGTGCACCCGAACTGCTCGATCCAGGGATGCTCATCCGGGGGAACTGCTTGGGCCGTGAGTTGTCCTCCGATCCATCGAGTCTCTTCCGTCAAGATGACGCGCCTGCCGTTTCGCAGGGCAGCGAGTGCAGCCGCGTAGCCGCCCACGCCGCCTCCGATCACGGCGATCTCACACTCGAGCTCTCGCGCTTCGGCCTGGGAATTGCCGATTGCAAGCATGGAGGCCGAATATAGAATGAACTCTCGGCGATTCATAAGAGCCTAATAATCGATTTGCCCGTTCCCCTACCTGCCAACCTGCCCCAGGAGCCGCCGGCGCTCGTACGCCAGGAAAATCGCCAGGACGACGGTCAAGAGAACCGCGAAAGCAAGCACCAGGGAAATACCCGCCCTTACGGTTGCAATCTTGGCCACGTATCCAATGGCAGGTGGGAGGATTACTCCCGCGGACAAGCCCACGGCCATGAGGATGCCGAAGACCGTTGCGAACAACTTGGGGAAGTACGTACTGGCCGTTCCCGCCGTGGTGGGGAATACCGGCGCATAAGTCAGACCGCAGATTACGATTCCCACGCTGGCCACGACGAGCGAGTTTGCGAAGACGACCACACATAGCCCACACACCGCGCCCAGCGCCGCACCCAGCAACAGCTTGGGCCCGCGCACCCGCTTCACCACCTGGCTGGCAGCAAGGCGCCCCACCATCATGGCAACCCAGAACATCGTCAAGATGACTGCGGACCTCCGCGGCAGAGCGTGGAGGTCTCGCTCGAGAAAGGTCCGGCTCCACCCGGCAGTTGAGATTTCCACGGCGGAATAGAAGAACAGGACGAGAGCCAGAATTATCACCGCTGGGTCACGGGCCAGGCGACGCACCTCCCGCCAATCAAACCCTCCGCCCGAGCTGGCAGGCGGAAAGGTCTGCGAAATGGCGACCAACGCAACTCCAGCCACCATTAGGGTGATCAGCCAAATGGTAAGTACCAGGCCCAGCCGCGCTGCCATGAGAGCGACGAGCCACGGGAAGAATATGGCGCCGACGCCGAAGAAGACGCCTGCTAAATTCAAGGGGGAGGACGGATTCTCAGGGTAAAGATCGGGAATGAGGGTGTTGGAAGCGCTCATGGCAGAGGCGCCGCCCAAACCGAGCGCAATGAGGAGTGCAGCCAACACCGCATAGCTGGGAGCATAGGCGATTCCAACCAGTGCCGCGGCACAAAGCAGGAAGCCTCCGGCCAGAATGGGTTTCTTGCCGAAGCGGTCAATCAGCGGGCCGGCCAGAAACACCATGGGAATTTGGGGGAAATAGAGAAAGCTGAAAAGTGCGCCGCCGCGCGCCAAATCAAAGTTCAGCCGGGCGCTCAGTTCAGGAAGAGTAGCGCCCAAGAACGAGGTCATAACGCCAAAGGTGAATAGTCCTGCGCATGCTGTTCCCATCAAGTACCGAGTAGCTGTCCGATTTGACATGGTCCACAGATTACTCAGATTTCACCGATCAAGCAAGGCGTCGCGAGAAAGCGTATGGTCATCGTTTCGGCGTAGCGCTGGCCTTTAGCCCAGCATCTGCCGACCCTTCGCTTCGCTCAGGGCAGGCTCTAAAGGTCGGGGCTACCAGTCAAATTAGGCACTACCCAAGAAAGGAATGCTGCTGCCGCCCGTACCCAGCCGATCTGCCTACCTGCCCATCTGCCTGACTTCACCCGGTCTGTGAAATCTGGGCAATCTGCGGATCATCTTCAATTCGCTTTTTCTTCGCTTGGCAGAAACCTGCAATAGGAGTAAGAGAGAGGGCGCGAAAGGAGTTGTTATGCATCCCCTTGACGCTCTTCTGAAACCTCAGTCCATTGCAGTGGTCGGCGCCTCGCGCAAGCAAGGCTCGATCGGCCGGCAGATTCTGCACCAACTGGTTGAATTCGATTTCCGAGGCATGCTTTTTCCGGTGAACTTCCAGGCTGATTTCATTCACTCGATGAAGGCCTATCCTTCCGTCGGCGCTATTCCTGACCCCGTGGATTTGGCGATTATCGTGGTGCCGCGCGACTCAGTGGCGGAGGTCGTGGACGATTGCGGGAAGAAGGGCGTGAAGGGCCTGGTGGTCATCACGGCGGGGTTTTCTGAGACGGGTGAAGAAGGCAGGAGGATGGAGGCGGAACTGGGTGCTCAGATTCTGCGTTATGGAATGCGCATGATCGGGCCCAACTGCATGGGGCTGATCAACACCGAGCCGGCGGTTCACATGGACTGCACTTTTGCGCCCACGCTTCCGCTTTCCGGACGGATCGCCTTCATGTCGCAGAGCGGAGCGCTGGGAGTCGCCATCCTGAACATCGCCCATCAGCTCGACCTCGGCTTCTCCTACTTTGTAAGCCTGGGCAACCGAGCTGATGTCTCGCCCAATGAGCTGCTGCGTTACTGGGAAGACGATCCCAACACGGACCTCATCCTGATGTACCTGGAGTCGATCGGCGATATCAAGAGCTTTATGCAGATCGCTCGCCGGATCTCGAAACGGAAGCCCATCCTGGCGGTCAAGTCGGGCCGGACCGCGGCGGGAGCAAAGGCAGCCATGTCGCACACCGGAGCGCTTTCGGCGCTCCAGGGTCTCGACCTCGCTGCGGACGCGCTTCTGGAACAATCCGGAGTTATCCGGGTGAACACTGTGGAAGAGCTTTTCGACTTGGCTATGGGTTTTTCGAAGAACCCGCTGCCGCGCGGCAACCGTCTGGGGATTTTGACCAACGCGGGCGGCCCAGCGATCATGGCTACGGATCGGGCCGTCAATCTTGGACTGCGGATTGGTGAGCTTTCCCCAAGGACTCGCCAGGAGCTTCGCCGCCTTTTGCCGCCCGAGGCGATCGTGCAGAACCCCATCGACATGACTCCTCGATCCGACCGCAGCCAATACGATGCTTGCGCGCAGATACTCCTCGAGGACGAAGGGATTGATTCGCTCCTGGTGGTGTTTGTTCCTCCCATGATGATCGATGCGATGGAAATCGTGGAAGGCCTCGAGGCGGTGCGAAAAAAGTGTGACAAGCCGATCTTTGGCGTGTTCATGGCCCCCGACGAATTCTTCCAGAAGCTGAACGAGAAGCATCCCGGCCACATGGCCATCTACTTGTTCCCCGAGTCGGCGGTGCACGCTTTGGCTGCGCTGGACCGCCATCGGCAGTGGCGTGAGAAGCCTCTCGGCAAGGTTCGGAGTTTCGACGTGGATCGCGAGGCGGCCTTGGAGCTGCTCAACAAGGTCGGCCGCCTAGGGCGTTCCGAATTGACTCCCCTGGAAGCACAGAGGCTTGTCGAGTGCTATGGCATTTGCGCGGCTCGATCGACGTTCGCAACGGATGTGAAAGAGCTTGGAGGAGTTGCGCAACAGGTGCGCTACCCAGTCGTGCTGAAAGCCGTCGCACCCGGCCTCGTGCATAAGACGGAGGCGGGCGGCGTGAGGCTGGATATTCATACGCCGGAGGAGTTGATGGACGCCGCTCAGAAAATGACGGACGAGGTGAAGCGGCGTCTCCCGCCTTCGGCTGTCCCCGAGGATCATTTGGGCTTTCTGGTGCAGGAGTATGTGCGCGGCGGCCGCGAGGTCATTGTGGGCATGACACACGACCCCAAATTCGGGCCGCTGGTAATGTTCGGCTTGGGAGGCATCTACGTGGAGACTTTCAAGGATGTTGTCTTTCGGGTGCCGCCGATCACCGATCTCGAGGCGCGAGAGATGATCCGTCAGATCCGTGGCAGCCGCCTTCTCGAAGGAGTGCGCGGCGAGCCCGCTGTCGACTCGGAAAAACTGACGGAAGTCCTCGAGCGCTTCTCCCAACTCGTCGAAGACTTGCCCCAGCTCGCCGAGATGGACATCAATCCTCTGATGGTTTTTCCTGATGGCGAGGATTTTCGGGCCGTCGATATCCGCGTGCGCTTGGCAGAGAACGGCTAGAGAAAATTCAGCCCGCGGAGCGGGCGGCAGACTGTAGCCCACGGCGTTAGCCGTGGGTCGGCGGACCGCATCCGCACCCTCACCCCTTCCCCTCTCCCGCCCCAGCGGGAGAGGGGTGCCGAAGACGGGGTGAGGGCCACTCAACCCAGGGCTTGCGCCCTGGGCTACTCTATGCCGCCCCTGACGGGGCTCCGAAGAGCCGGGGCGCATGAGGCAGGCTTTCCTAAGGAACTTCCGAATGCAGGACACCAGTTTTTAATTCTTAGTTTCTGATTTCTCATCTCCGGCTTCCCCGGCTGGTTCCTCTTCTAAATCCTTCGCGAATACGGCATAGCCGGGGTTAGGCGGGAAAAGTTTGGCCATTACGGTCATGCGGCGGCGCAACTGCTGGAGGGGCAGGTGCTGAGGTCCGACCCTGATCTGGACGTCGTGCCACAATCCGTGCATGTATTCAGCAAGGGTGCTCACCAGGGAGACGTCTCGGTAGGGCTCGTACTGAAGCCGGCTGCGGCGCCAGGGACGAATGGCTAGAAGCGCCTGCTTGGCCGTCAGCGATTCCTCATCGATCTCGCCGCGCACTCCGTGGCGAAGTTCCTCCTCCAGGAGTTCATCATACGCGGCGAATTCCGAAACAGTCAGACGCGGCCGCAGCAATTCGGCGATGCTGGCCAGGAACTCGAATCCCGTATCGTGGGCGTCAACTTCCCGGCAAGTGAGGATGAGATTGGTTCTTGCACTGGTTTCGACCCACGCCGCCGTATGGGATTCCCCTTTCGGCTTTGCTGTGCAGACGGCATCCCCTGACTCCATGCAAGCGATATATGGGACTATGAGAATTCGGAGGGGGCCGATCCGCTCCGCGATCTTGGCCGGCACCGCTTGCGCCGGTTCTCGCACCATCGTGCGATCTTCGGCTGGGGTCAGCGTGGTCATCGAGTATATTTCCCAGCCGTGGGCCAAATGAGAAAGCGGCACGAAGTTTCCCAGGATGTACTCGCTGATGGGAGTGCCGTCCGCCGCTGGAGTTTCCGAAACGCTCAAGTTTCACCGTCCCGCTTACGCTGCAGTGCTGATCAGGAGGCTTGGTGGCCAGAGAATATTCTGAGCAATTCTGCCCCGTCTGTCCAGCGGCGATTCAACCTTGATCGGCGAATCCAAAGAGCAGCCCCTCATGAACCCGCCCTACTTGGACATCGACCAAGGTGTTGGGCGGAAGGTTTGAGCCTGCGAGGACAATCTTCAAATAATTACTGCTGAGCGACACGCGCTCACCACCTTGTGATTCATCCAGTGTGAGGGCGGAGAGCTTGCAGCCGACTTGCGCCTGAAGGAAGGCCTGGCGCTTGCGAGCCAGCAGGGCGCGGATTTCATTGGCACGCTCGTGGGCTACCCGGCCGTTCACCTGCTGGGGTGAGGCCGCAGCGGGCGTCTGCGGCCGCGCCGAATACGGAAAGATATGCAGATAGGTGAAGGGCAGCGATTCAATGAATGCGGCGCTGGCGGCGTGGTCCGGGCCTGTCTCGCCTGGGAAGCCCACCATCACGTCCGCGCCGATGCCGGCATTGGGGATTTGCTCCCTGATGGCGAGGATGCGCTCGGCATATTGTGAGGGCCAATACCTTCTGTTCATGAGGCGGAGGATCCTGCTGCACCCGCTCTGCAACGGGATGTGGAAGTGTTGCGCCAAACGTGGCTCGCCGGCGGCCAACTTGATGAGCGAGGGACTAACGTCCATCGGTTCTATCGAGCTAATGCGGAGGCGAGCGATGGCAGTCTCGTTCAGCAGTCTTTCGAGGAGACTCAAAAAGGTAATGCGGTGATCAAGGTCGCGCCCATAGCTTCCCAGGTTAATCCCGGAGAGAACGATCTCTTTGTAGCCGCTCCTTTCCAATTCGCGGACCTGCTCGAGGACTTTCGCAGGCTCCAGGCTGCGGCTGCGCCCACGGACGGAGGGAATCACGCAAAAGGAGCACCGCGCGTTGCACCCGTCCTGAACCTTAAGCGTTGGACGTGTGCGGTCGTCAGGGAACACGGGAGCAAAATGGAATTCCCCGCTGATTTCTCCCACCAGGACCAGGGGTTGTCGAAGAGCCCCTGGCTGCGCGGTTGGAGCGGGAAAGCAGACGGCGGGCGAATCGGAAATCGTTGGGATGGCTTCGAATTGCCGAATCTGCACAAGTTCTGTTGGTCCTTCTGCTCCTGACTTCTGACTCCTGACTCCTGACTTCTGAGTTCCGACTCCCGACTCCTGGCGCAAGTTCGAACTTATCAGGCCCGCAATGACATGCTTGTGGGAATTCCCGACTACCCAGGTGACACCGCCCAACTGAACGATTTCTGAAGGCGAACGCTGCGCGTAGCAGCCGGTTACCAGAATCCGGCAGCCCGGGTTTGCCCGGTGGATGCGCCGGACCAGTTGCCGAACCTCGGCATCCGCCCTACCGGTCACCGTGCAGGTGTTCAGAATCGCCACCTCGCTCGCGGCGGCGTTCTCCACCTCTTGAAGCCCCGATTCAAGCAACTGCTTCTTGATCGCAGCACCGTCGGCTTGGCTCGCGCGGCATCCGAAATTGAGAATCTGAAACGTGGCCATAATCGGAGATCGAACGGCGGCGCTACAGTGCCCTGCGGCGGCCTGACTGACACGCGACCGCCATCGCTATCCCAAACAGACCTTTAGGATTGCACACTTTACCCCGAGGTTGCCAGGCGGGAAATATAGAAGGTGAAATCAGGCGGGGCTGGGGGCAACCCGCCGTTGCTGGAAACACTCCCGGCAATACACTGGCCGGCCCTGAGTCGGCTTAAAGGGAACGGTCGTCTCTTTACCACATTGAGTGCAGGTGGTCGTGGTTTCCACCCGGTGGTGGGTCTGGCCGTTCAGGGATTGGCTCCGCTTCGCCTTGCACGTGCGGCAGCGCTTGGGTTCATTCTTGAAGCCCTTGTCGGCGTAAAAGAGCTGCTCACCGGAAGTGAAGACAAACTCCGACCCGCAGTCCATACACTTCAGGACCCTGTCCCGGTACTCCATCGGCGCACTCCTCCGCCCGAACAGGGCCCCACGCGCTAGCAACAAAGCAAGGGCCCGACGCCGCGAGGCCTGCGCCGTTCCCCTTATCCCGCTGCTTCTGGATCCCTAATCCTGTTCGTGCCTGGCCTTCTTGCGTGCTCGCTTGCGAGCTAAGGCCGCTTTGACTCGCTTCTTCTCACCAGGTTTTAAGTAAAACGAATGTCGTTTGATCTCTTTTATGATGTCTTCCTGTTGCACCTTTCGCTTGAAGCGGCGAAGCGCGTTTTCCAAGGACTCTCCGTCCTGAAGTCTTACTTCAGCCAAACGATCAACACCCCCATTTCAAATTGAAAGAATGAAATCGCAATAACTACGATACTCCAGTGATTCTGACTGATGGGAGGGGGACAAGTCAAGGGTATTTTGGGAAGATCAAATCCTTAGCGGGCCTTGACCCTTTGAGCAGCTTATGTTACGGTCAGCCGCGAGCCCTTGTCAGGTCGCGGCGCACACGGTAAAGCACATGGCTGAACTGATTAAAGTAGACCAAGCACGGCTGGGATTCCTGCTGGAATACGCGGTTCGCATAATCATCTCGGGCAAAGTTGTGGCCTTTCCAACCGACACCTTCTACGGTTTGGGCGCTGATCCTTTCAATCTGGCCGCGGTGAGCGAGGTGTTCCGAATCAAGCACCGCACCGCGGACCGGCCTCTTCCCCTGTTGGTGGCGTCAATCGATCAAGCGGCGGATCTAACCCACGACCCGCCTCAGCTTTTCTTCACCCTGGCAAAGAAGTTCTGGCCGGGCCCCCTGACTTTGGTGGTTCCCGCCTCTCGCCAGATCCCGCTGAAGGTCACGGCCAACACCGGCAAAGTGGGCCTACGCTGGCCGCATGCACTCTTGGCTACGGCCTTGATTGAAGCTTCGGGGCGGCCTTTGACGGGAACCAGCGCCAACCTTTCGGAACTTACCGCATGTTCCACCGCAGAAGAGGTGGAACGGCAGATCGGCGATCTTCTGCCCCTTATCCTGGATGGAGGTCCCACCCAAGGAGAGCTGGCCTCAACGGTGGTCGACTTGACGGGCGAACGTGTGCGCATCCTTCGACCCGGCGGAGTGCCGGAGTCCGCATTGAAGGAGTTTCTGGGCTGATTCACTTACGTGTTCGTCATGGCGTTCTGGGCATCCTGCTGCTGGCGGCGCTGGCTCTCGCCTACGCGGAGAGGTCGCTCTACGTCGCCATCCGCGAGCAGGCGGCGCGAGACGAAGCCACGCCTGCTGATGCGATCGTGGTCTTCGGCGCGGCCGAATATAACGGCGCGCCCTCGCCGGTTCTCAAAGCCCGGCTCGATCATGCCTTCAACCTCGAGGAGCACGGCCTCGCGCCCCTGGTGATCACCACCGGCGGCAGCGGCGGCGACCGCCAATTCACCGAGGCCGGTGTGGGGCGCGATTATCTGATCCAACGCGGCGTGGCGGAAGCCAAAATCCCGGCGGACACCCGGAGCCTGACCACTTATGACAGCGTCAAGGCCGTAGCCCTGCTGCTGCGCCAGCGCCAAATGCACACCTGCATCGCCGTGAGCGACGGCTTCCATCTTTACCGAATCAAACTGATGTTCCGCGCTCTGGGTGTCACCGCTTATGCCTCACCGGATCCCGACAGTCCCATCGAAGCCGATTCCTATCTCCGCACGCTCTACTCGCTGCGAGAAATGGCGCTCGCAAGCTTGTGGTATGTGGGAATCCGCGAATAGGTTGTAGGGGCGGTTCGCGAACCGCCCCTACGGACGATGCGTGCTACCCGTAGCGGGCGCGGGCACGGTACGCGAGGGCGAGCGTTTCGAGAAGTTTTTCAGGATCCTGCGCGTCTTGCGCGGTCAGGTCAAGGCGACCGGAGATGCGCTGCACGATCTTTCGCGCCGCGTCGCGCCGGACAACTTCGGCGAGTTCTTGGCGGCGCAGGAGGAACGCTTCCACCAACTGGAACTCTCCCGGCGTGAGGCGCAAAACGTCGAATCGCGCCCCGCCTGAAGGGGTCGGTGATTCCCATCGCAGCCCGCCATCCAAGACGGGAGCTTTTTCATGGACCACCACCGTCCCCGCCACGTAATCGCCCAAGCGCTTGCTCTTGGCGCTGAGCAGGGCGCTGATGATGGCGACTCCATACAGGACCGGAATACTGTCAATGATGCGAAGCAGGTTGCGCGCCACCGCTTCGTACACCGTAATCGGCCGGCCGGATTCCTCGATGACACGCAGGTTCATCAGGCGCTTGCCTGGGGTCTGGCCATTCCAGATCGCTTCGAAGATCGCAAAGTACCCGGATTGGAGGAGGAACAGGAGTAGCGCAGCGAGGGCCGCCGCCCAGACGCCCCGCACGGGCTTGTGCAACCCTCTCAACCCTGCGGCGTAGACGCTTCCACCCAAGATCGCCCAACCGATAATCTGAAGCGCTGTGTCTAAAGCCAGCGCCAGAAATCGACTGCCGATTCCCGCCAATGGGAATTCGAGAGGAATCTGTTCGGGTGTTTCAATAACCAGGTTATCCATGTTGAAAACCGAAAGTCAAAATCGAAACTGGAAATTGGAAACTGGAAAATGGATAATTGGCAAGCGCGTCTGTCATTCTGAGCGAAGCGAAGAATCCCGGCAGTTGCCTTATTCCCGAACTACGGAGACTCTTCGCTTCGCTCAGAGTGACACGTAAGGCCAGGCTCGCCGTGGTTATCGATGATCATGTTTCGAGTTTCGATTTTCCAGTTTCCGTTTTCCAGTTTCCCGTTTCCATTTTCCAGTTTCCAACCCAATGATTAGCTCACGCTGGATCGAAAAACGCAAGCCGTACTGGGACCGCCTGGCATTGATCATCGAGAAGGCCGGGCGCCGAGGCTCGGGTGTTCTGTCCTATGCGGAACTGAGCGAACTAGGCTTGCTCTACCGCCAGATTGCCGCGGATCTGGCCGCGGTGCGCGAAGACCCTTTAAGCCGGCCCTGGGCCGGGTACCTCAATCAGCTTCTGGCCCGCGCCCACAACCTCATCTACATGGGCCGCACGGTACGGCCGCGCTCCATCCTGGGTTTCTATGGCCGCGAGTTTCCCCGCCTCTTCCGCGAAACTTGGAAATACACGGCTCTGGCATTCATGCTGTTTATCGCCGGGGCAATAGCGGGGTTTTTGGCCACGCTCGCGGACCCTGCGCTGCAACGCTTCTTCCTCGGTTCCGAAATGAGCGCCACAATTGACCGGCGGGAGATGTGGACGCACTCCGTCGTCACCATCAAGCCGCTGGCCTCGAGCGCCATCATGACCAACAACCTAACCGTCTCCTTCACGATGTTCGCTGCCGGAATAATCGCCGGTATCGGCACGGTTTATCTGCTGGCGATGAACGGCGTGATGTTGGGGGTCATCGGTGCGGCATGTTGGCAGGCGGGGATGAGCTTGCAGCTTTGGTCGTTTGTCGCGCCGCATGGAATTCTGGAATTGCCGGCGGTGTTTATTGCAGGCGCCGGGGGCTTGCTGCTGGCCCGTGGCCTGCTCTTTCCCGGCGAATTGCCGCGCCGCGAGTCCCTTGCTCTCTACGGAGGGCAGGGGGTTCGCCTGGCCTTAGGAATTATCCCGCTCTTAGTGGTGGCAGGCTTGCTGGAGGGATTCTTTTCTCCGTCCGTCCTGCCGGTGGCAGCAAAGTTCGCGTGTTCGGGAGCGGCGGGGGGGGTACTTTTCCTCTACCTGAGAAGCGGGTCGCGCCAATCTTCCGGGTAGCGCAGGCTGCGTGCTGTTCGAAGTCTGTCCCCATGGGCCTTCGGCCCGCGAAAGCTCATGAAAAAGGTGTTGGGTTATGATAGGCACGGTCGAGAGCGGTGAGATCGTAGTCGCAGTGGAGCGGTTGAGGCCGTAGGTCTGTCTGAT
>Ga0326727_10008590_pt1 | contig 25771 bp, 20 predicted proteins | sample MB2enrmetagenome_FD_207643 | JGI IMG/M metagenome (GOLD analysis project Ga0326727, IMG submission 207643) | Lab enriched peat soil microbial communities from McLean, Ithaca, NY, United States - MB29MY | ecosystem: Environmental > Terrestrial > Soil > Wetlands > Peat | place: USA: New York...
AGATTGACCGGCTCCGGCATTCGGCTACCAAGTCGCTGCTCACGCGGCGTGACACCATTGTCGTTGCAAGCGTTTCGTGCATATTCGGCATCGGCTCTCCTGACGACTACCAGGAGTCTGTGCTCTCGTTGCAGGTGGGCGAGACCGTCAAACGGAGCGAGATTTTGCGCAAGCTCACCTCCATGCAGTATGAGCGTAATGACGTTGATTTCTTCCGCGGGAAGTTTCGCGTGCGAGGCGACACCGTTGAGGTGTTTCCCGCTTACGGAAACACCGCGTATCGCATCGCGCTCTGGGGCGATAAGATCGAGGGACTCTACGAATTTAATCCGGTCAACGGAAGAAAGACGGCAGCGTTTGATTTTCTCCCCATCTACCCGGCGACGCACTTCATCACCAACCACGCGAGGCATGCCGAGGCACTGCACTCGATAAAGCGTGAGCTTACTGAGCGTTTGGAGTACTTGCGCGGCCAGGACAAGTTGCTTGAGGCCCAACGCCTTGAGCAGCGCACAAAATACGACCTTGAGATGTTGCGTGAGGTTGGCTATTGCAGCGGAATCGAGAATTATAGCCGTCACCTCAGCGGGCGCGCTGCGGGGGAGGGGCCCACGACCCTCATCGATTATTTCCCAGACGACTACCTCCTTGTCATCGACGAGTCGCACGTGACGATCCCCCAGCTTGTCGGCATGTACGCGGGGGATCGTTCCCGGAAAGACAACCTCGTAGAGCACGGATTCCGGCTCCCTTCGGCTTACGACAATCGTCCCCTCACCTTTGGCGAGTTTGAGAAGCGGGTCAACCAGGTTATCTACGTATCAGCCACGCCGGGACCGTACGAACTGGCGAAATGTGAGCACGTAGTCGAGCAGATTATTCGTCCTACGGGGCTGGTCGACCCAGCCGTGGACGTTCGCCCCGCTGAGAAGCAAGTCGACGATCTGATAGCGGAAATTCGAAAGCGACCGAGCGAGCGCGTGCTGGTGACGACATTGACGAAGAGGATGGCCGAGGATCTTTCCGAGCACCTTCACGAGATCGGCATCAAGGTGCAGTACCTTCACTCAGACATAAGCACGCTTGATCGCGTCGATATCCTGTACGACTTGCGACGCGGCGCGTTCGACGTCCTTGTCGGTATTAACCTCCTCCGAGAGGGCATCGACCTTCCCGAGGTCACTCTTATGGCCATACTCGATGCGGACAAAGAGGGCTTTTTGCGCTCTGAGCGGTCACTCATTCAGACGATCGGCCGAGTCGCTCGAAATGTCAACGGGAGCGTTATCATGTACGCAGACGTTACCACCGATTCAATGAGGCGTGCGATAGGAGAGAACAATCGTCGGCGTGCGCTGCAGGTCGCGCACAACGAGCGTCACGGGATCACTCCGCAGACCATCGTAAAACCGATCGAGGAGCTTGTAGAACGCCGCCGGCCGGGGCCGGTAGCCGACGAAGAACCCCCTATAAGCGTCGTTGCAGAGGAGCTCGAAGAGACGATTGCAGGATTGCAAGCGGAGATGCACCGAGCGGCGCGCGGACTAGAGTTCGAGCGGGCAGCGCTCATTCGCGACATGATTCGATCGCTCGAGGGAGGGGCGTAGCGTGACGGAATCCATCCGTATCAAGGGCGCTAAGGAGCACAATCTCAAGAACGTCGACGTTGAGATCCCGCGCGATAAGTTTGTGGTCATAACGGGGATCAGTGGTTCAGGGAAGTCATCGTTGGCCTTTGATACCATCTACGCCGAAGGACAGCGAAAGTACGTGGAATCGTTGTCCGCGTACGCCAGGCAGTTTCTTGGTCAGATGAAGAAGCCGGAGGTGGAGCACATCGACGGCTTGTCTCCGGCGATTTCGATCGACCAAAAAACGACGAGCAAGAATCCCCGTTCCACCGTCGGAACGGTCACCGAGATCTTTGACTACCTGCGGCTCATGTTCGCGCGCGTAGGAACGCCTCACTGCCCGCAGTGCGGCAAGGAGATCGCCCAGCAGACCGTGCAAGAAATCGTCGATCAGGTGATGCGGCTTCCCAAAGAGATGAACATTACGATACTCGCCCCGGTCGTCAAGGACAAAAAGGGAGAACACCGGAAGATTTTGGAATTCCTGCTGAGTGACGGGTTCACACGAGCGCGCATCGATGGCGAGGTGCGTGAGCTCGATGAAGCCATCGACCTCGACAAGAACAAGCGCCATACGATCGAGGTCGTCGCCGACCGGCTTACCATTGCTGACGAAGACCAGCAACGCCTCGCAGACTCGCTTGAGACGGCTCTCGTGCTCGGTGACGGCGTCGTTATCGTCGACGTCGCCGGCGCCGAAGAGCTCCTTTTCAGTGAGCACTTCGCGTGTCCCGAGTGCGGCATCAACATGGGAGAAATTGAGCCGCGCATGTTCTCGTTCAACAGCCCACACGGGGCGTGTTCGGCCTGCCACGGCCTAGGGTTTGAAAAGACCCTCGATGAGGACTTAGTCGTGCCCGACAAATCCCTCCCCGTCAGAAGAGCCATAGCTCCGTGGGCGAAATCGACGAGTGACTACTACCCGCAGTACCTCCTGAGCGCAGCCAAACAGTTCCAGTTCAGTCTTGAAACGCCGTACGAAGAGCTTACCGGCGATCAGAAACACCTCCTCCTCTACGGCTCGGGCAGCCAAAAAATGCAGTTTGAGTACGTCGGCCGACACGGTCATGTCCGCTTTCTCAGGCCGTTTGAGGGAGTGATCAAGAACCTGTCGCGTCGCTATCGCGAAACTGACTCTGAGTACATCAGAGACGAGATTGACAAGTATATGCGCCTGCGTGCGTGCGATGCGTGCAACGGCAAACGCCTTCAGCCTAAAGCTCTCGCCGTCACCATCAGCGATCGCTCTATAGCCGACGTTTCGGCCTTGTCAGTCGACGCCGCGCACGAGTTCTTTGACACCTTGCGCCTCTCCAACGGGAAAATGACCATCGCTGCTGAGGTCATCAAAGAGGTCAAAAAAAGGCTCAACTTTTTGCAAAACGTTGGTCTCAACTACTTGACACTCGATCGAGCGAGCGAGACGCTTTCAGGCGGTGAGGCTCAGCGAATACGGCTCGCGACGCAAATCGGTTCTGGCCTCGTCGGGGTGCTCTATATCCTTGATGAGCCGAGCATCGGTCTCCACCAGCGCGACAATCTGCGGCTCATCGGGACGCTAAAGAGCCTTAGAGACCTTGGAAACACGCTCATCGTGGTTGAGCACGACGAGGAGATGATTCGTACAGCGGACTACGTTATCGACATGGGGCCCGGCGCCGGAGAGCACGGAGGCGCCATTGTGGCGACCGGTACCCCGAGTGACATCGTAAACGATCCTGAGTCCATAACGGGACAGTACCTCAACCGCGTTAAGCGGATCGAGGTGCCGAAACAACGCCGCACCACGAACGGTAATGCGCTACGCATTGTCGGCGCGCGCCATAACAACCTAAAGAACATCGACGTTGAGATCCCTCTCGGGATCTTCACGTGCGTGACCGGGGTCTCCGGATCAGGAAAAAGCACCCTTATCAATGATATCCTGCATCGCAAACTCGCCCAACAGCTGCACCGCGCGTACGGCAAGCCCGGCGACCACGATGACGTCTTGGGCATTCAGCATATAGACAAGGTGATCACGATCGATCAGTCGCCTATCGGGAGGACGCCGCGCTCAAATCCCGCTACCTACACGGGGGTGTTCGATTTCATCCGGACCCTCTTCGCGCAGCTTCCCGACGCTAAGGCCCGAGGCTATCGGCCGGGCCGGTTCAGCTTCAACGTGAAAGGCGGTCGCTGCGAGGCGTGCAGGGGTGACGGAATCATAAAGATCGAGATGCATTTTTTGCCCGACGTCTACGTGCCGTGTGAGGTCTGCGAGGGGAAGCGTTATAACCGGGAAACTCTCGAAATTCGCTACAAGGGCAAGAATATCGCCGACGTGCTCGATATGACCGTCGAAGAGGGCGTGCACTTCTTTGAGAACATCCCACGCATCAAGCAAAAGCTGCAGACGCTCTACGACGTGGGGCTGGGGTACATCAAGCTCGGGCAGCCGGCGACGACGCTCTCTGGAGGAGAGGCACAACGCGTCAAACTGGCCACCGAACTCAGCCGGCGGAGCACCGGCAAGACGTTCTACATTCTCGACGAGCCGACGACCGGCCTGCACTTTGATGACATCAAGAAACTGCTCGCGGTACTCGGCCGGCTCACTGACGCGGGGAATTCGGTGCTCGTCATCGAACACAACCTCGACGTGATTAAGACAGCCGACTATATCATCGATCTGGGCCCCGAGGGGGGCGACGAAGGCGGGTATGTCGTCGCGCGGGGAACGCCTGAGATGATCGCACGATCGGGCACGTACACCGGCGAGTTTCTCAAACGAGTGTTGAACGGATATTAAGAGCGATGCCACCACCTGCAGTCACCGCGAGGCTTAACAACCTGCCCAGCAGTCCGGGCGTCTACCTGATGAAGGACGCCGGCGGAAAAATCATCTACATCGGCAAGGCCGTCTCACTGAAGAACCGAATCAGAACGTATTTTCACGCCACGCCAGCGGCGCCGCGAACGAGGGCGCTCGTCGAACGGATCGACGACATCGAGTGGATCGTCACGAACACCGAAAAAGAGGCACTTATCCTTGAGTCGAACCTTGTGAAGCTTCATAAACCGCGATACAACGTTCGGCTGACTGATGACGGCAGCTTCCCGTACATCCGAATCACCGACGACCCGTATCCGAGCATCACCGTGACGCGCGTGGTGAGAAACGACGGATCGGCCTATTTCGGTCCGTACACGAGCGCACAGGCTACGCGTCAAAGCGTGAAGGAGCTGCGTCGGGCGTTCCCATTGCGCAGTTGCAGCAGAGATCTGCGGCGCGTTCTGAGACCGTGCCTCAACTATCAACTCAAGCTGTGCGCCGCTCCCTGTGCGGGCAAAACGGATCCCGACGCGTATGCTCAACTTGTGACGGGCATACAGAGGTTTCTCGAAGGGCGACAAGACGACATTCTCACTGAGCTCAAGAGCGAGATGAACGGCGCGGCGATGGACATGGAGTTCGAGCGCGCAGCAACGTTGCGCGATCGCATAGCCGTTCTCGAAAGCGTGCGAGAGCAGCAGTACGTCGAGCCGCGTCGCGGCGACGATGACGTCATCGCAATCGCCCGCGGAGGCCCACAGGCGTGCGCGCTCATACTCATGGTTCGCGAAGGGCGGGTCACCGGGCAACAATCGTACACGCTCAGAGGGACCGAAGGCGCCGAAACGACTGAACTGATGACGGCGTTTGTCAAGCAACACTACTTGCACCTCGAAGGGCCCAACGTCCCGAAGGGCATTCTTCTCGAGCACGCGATCGAGGAAGCAGACGCCATCGAAAATCTCCTCACCGAGATCAGAGGAAGCCGCGTCCACGTGAGCGTTCCACGGGCCGGACCGAAGGCGAGGCTCGTCGGGCTTGCGCACAAGAATGCCGAATCGATGCTTAAGAAGCCAACGGCGGCCGATTCGCTGTACGTTCTCAAAGACGCCCTTCGACTGCGCTCGTACCCTTACCGGATCGAAGCGTTCGACGTGTCAAACCTCGCCGGTGCTGAGGCGATGGGGTCGATGGCGGTATTCATCGATGGCACGCCAAAGGTAAGCGAGTATCGCTCGTATAAGATCAGAAGCGTTGATGCGATTGACGATTATGCGATGCTTAAGGAGATTGTCGGCCGGCGATATCGAGAACGTGAGGGTCGCGCGGATCTCATCGTGGTTGACGGAGGAAAGGGACAGGTGAGCGCGGTCAAGGATACTCTGACGATGCTCGGATTGAGGATCCCCCTCGTCGGCCTCGCAAAGCGCGAAGAGCTCGTTTACGTGCCCGGCCGGTCAGCGCCTCTCGCGGTGCCGCAGATCGCGCTCAACGTGCTAATGCGCGTTCGTGATGAGGCGCATAAAGCGGCCATCAGGAGACATCGCAACTTCCGTTCGCGTAGGTTCTTGGAGAGCGCGCTGGATCAAATCCCCGGCGTCGGCAAACGGCGAAAAGTCGAGCTTCTCAAACGTTTTGGATCTGTGGCTCAGCTCAAAAAGGCGAGCGTGGAAGAGATCCAATCCGTGCAAGCCGTTGACAAGACGACCGCCTACAGCGTGTTCAGTTATTTTAACGAGCGGCCGAAGGTCCCCAGAATGCCCGCCCCAAACGCGTGAGCGACGAACGCGTCAACGAGGAGACGCTATGGAAGCGTAGCGTCGCAGACTGGTTTTCGACCCATTACCGCCCTTCATCACGGCTGAGAACGAAGCAATACGGTACTGTGCGCGGTGTAATCTTTTGGCGAAGCTATGCACGTCCTAAGCGAAATCTGTGGGCGGCGAGCAACTAGCGTCCAAACGGGTTCGCATGGTAGTGCTAGTTGGACGTGCAGATCTAAGGAGTCGCCGCGTCGTCTGTCTCGACGTTCCCTCGCAACGTCCTCTTTGCGCGGCCGAGGGGGCACGTTTGCCAATCCCGGAAGAGACTTAATTCGGGAGCGCTTTTTAAGTCATAATTCCGACAAGAAGCAGCAGAAGCGACGATTCGGCCCAAGTTCCGGTCCGTCTCTGGACTGCGAAAGACTGTAGGGGGGCACCTGTTTGATTGACATCATCTTAAGGGGGACACACAGGTGAATGCGTTACTTTTCATTGTTAGCTTGGCACTCATCTTCGTCGGGAGCAGTCTTTTTACGAATGGCGTGGAATGGATCGGGCGCAAGTTCAATCTTTCTGAAGGCGTCGTAGGTTCGGTGTTGGCCGCTATAGGAACGGCGTTGCCCGAAACGATCATCCCGCTGATTGCAATTTTTTTTGTCGCTGGAACGACTGGTCAGGATGTAGGCATCGGAGCGATCTTAGGCGCCCCGTTCATGCTGGGAACCCTCGCGCTGTTTATTACCGGCATGGCCGTGCTCATTTTGAGACGCCGTCGGGCGATGGGGGCCAAAATCGACTTTGACCGCCAAATAACGCAACGTGATTTGAGCGTCTTTTTCCTTGTTTATTTAGGTGCTGTAACCGTCGCTTTCATCACCCCTCAGCAGGCGAAAGCACTCATAGCGCCTCTCTTTGTGGCCATTTATGTAGTGTACGTATGGCGCGTGTTCAAGACCGGCAAGGGGTCGTCAGACGCACCGTTGCAGCCACTGACGCTTGACTCGTGGGCAGCGCGGCTAAAAAGCGTCACCGCGCGCCAGATCCCATCGCTATGGATCGTGCTCGGACAAACCGCGTTATCGCTGGTCCTCATCATAGCGGGCGCGCAGCTCTTTGTGAATCAGATTGTCAGTCTCGCTGAGCAACTCCACGCAAGTGCTACGCTGCTTGCGCTTGTTATCGCACCCATTGCAACAGAGCTGCCTGAGAAGCTCAATAGCGTGCTGTGGGTCAGCCAAGGCAAGGATGCGCTCGCATTGGGGAACATAACGGGGGCAATGGTGTTCCAGAGCTGCATTCCGGTGGCATTTGGCGTAGCGTTCACCTCGTGGGTGCTTGGGCCCATTGAGCTCATAAGCGCTATAATTGCTCTCACAGCGGGTCTTTGGGTCTGCGTGCTTGCGACCAGAGCGAAGCTAACGGCACCAGCGCTCATCTTCAATGGCGTCCTTTACCTGCTGTTCCTGGCGGTCGTGCTTCGCGGTTAGCAGTCTTAGATCAAAAGTCTCGTCCAAATTTTCCGACCTACCGTTGATCTTTAGTCAGGCGGGGTGCTTGGCTCTTGCTGCTTCACGAACGTATGCGAACGTAATTAAATTCCGCCAAATCGTTAGCTAAAAAAAAACGAAAAGACCAGTTCACCACGCCTGCAATCCAATTCAAATGATCTTGCTGACTTGGCTGCTAATGTACGGGTATGCGTCGAATGTCTGGCTGAAGGAAACGTTAACATCTATTCCTAGGGGATGCGCGGTGACGACCCCGTTCAGATTCATCATCACGCTTTTTGTCAAGATAGCTTGTACTACCGTGCTGAGTGCAGAGCCGAAGTAAATAGTTGATTGTATGGGGATGTCGACGCTCCCGCGCGCCGGGATTTGGATTCCGTCTGACGTGCCAGTGCTCAAGACTTGGTTGCTGGAGGTCAATAGGAGGTTGTACGTGATGGATTTGATGTTAACTCCAACGACATTCGGGTTATACAGTTTAATCACAAATGTTAGCGTGAAGCCCGACCGTGACACGTTATCGATAGAGCTTACCGACACCCCCTGCACTTGAGGCGCTTGGAGCGTCAGCAGAAAAGCGGCCCCCACGATGGCGATAACGATGATGACTGCGGCTATTATCGCGACGATAGTCCTTGTCCGCATAGCCAAAAAATAGGCCTTTTGACTATATATAGGAACCGAAATGATTGATCAGGCCTGTCTTGGCAGAAATAGGACGATCACAAACCCAAGGAGCAATATGAGAGTAAGTGAGACGAAGGTGAGGTGCATTGCTGAGCTGATCGTACTATCGACGATGCGCTGCGCTTCAGGAATGAGACTCGGGGGGATTTTGGGCGGCGCGCTTGTCTGCATTTTTTCGGCGTACGCGTAGAGATTCTGTTGTATCTGTTCTCGAGTTGTCGTGTTACTTACTAGCGTTGACGTGCTGATGCCTGCAACGAGCCCGTTGAAGATTCCGACGAGGAGTAGAACGCCAATGAGCGCTGTGCCCACGGAGTAACCCAAGTTTTTAGCTGTGTTAAGAAATCCTGATGCATCGGTCTCTTGGTCTCTCCGTACTGCTGACATTGTGAGATTGGTCAATTGAGACAGCAGCAACCCTACTCCCAGGCCGAATATCACCGTGCCAGGGATGATGTCAACAATCTGAGTGCTCTGGCTAAACACGTTGCTCAAAAGGTACGCGCCTGCAGCAGAAATCAGAAATCCGATGAGGATTACGACTTTGGGTCGTACAATGGATGAGAGTCTGCCCCCTGTGAGCGATAGCACGAAAATTGCGATCGACGTGGGGAGCAAGGCGACGCCTGTCATGAAGGCGCTCACCCGAGTGACTTGCAGCAGGAATACAGGGAGGATAAACAGCACGCCAGCGAACGCGATCTGCTGGATTGCACTAGCTGCGTTGCCCAAGAGATAGAGTCGGTTTTTGAGCACTAAGATGTCAAGTAACGGCTCTACGTGGTGGCTTATGCGCCGCCTCTGCCAAAGGAGGAAGGCGGCAAAAACGATGAGGCCGACCACTATGAACAACGGCACGAATTGCCAGTACTGCGGAGAGCCGAGGAGCAAAATGCCAAATACGAGACAGAACAGCGCAGTAACTGAGAGCACGACGCCTCCGAGATCTATGTCACGCCACGCAAGACGTGGCTTTGACTCGCGGAGGTACGATCTCATTACGATTACGGCGAGGATACCGAGCAGTTCGAAGGCAAAGATCAATCGCCAGCTGGCAAAGGACGTGAGAACTCCCCCATAGAGGGGGCCGACAGCAGCGCCCAGAGCGGCGATGCCCCCCCAGATGCCAAATGCCGTCAGCCGGTCTTTGCCTTCATACGCCGCACTGACCATCGTAGTCGTCGCGGGTAACATCAGGGCGGCCCCGATGCCTTCGAGAAGTGACCAGCCGATGAGGAGCATAAAGACGTTAACGCTCAAGGTGGCAGTAGTTGTGCCGATGCCGTACACGATGACGCCGATAAGGAAGGTCTTCTTCCTCCCCAAAACGTCCTGCAGCTTACTTCCGGCAAGCATGAGCGACGCCATCGTGAGCGCATATATAGCGATTAAGGCCTGAATCGTGCTCAAATCGGTGTGTAAGTCCACTATCACTGCCGATATAGCCACATTCATGGCGGAACTATCGAGAACGATGATGAAGATGCCTATGCACGAAACTAAGACGACTCCCCATTTGAACTGTGGCTTCTCTTCCATCAGAATACCGTGGAAAAATATCTATCTGACCGTGTAATTTACGCGCGTAGGAATCCACGTTTAGATACACTAACCAAGCGGCTGGTCGATTCCGTAAGCTTAGCGTTTTTCGCTTTATCTTTTACGGTTTTTTGCCGGCAGCCTCCTAATGCGTCGAACAAAATAGGAAGTTTTAAAATTTACGAATTACGTCATGGTTCAAATCGTAACTTCTAGGATCACAAAAAAAGTGCTCGTCGTGGATGCAGCATCAAAAATTCGTATGATGACCTAACCAAGCACCACCTTATCCTTGCTGAAAAACGCCGGTTGGGGGATTTGGCTTTGACTGATGTGAAAGAAACCGCAGATACCGTAGAAACCCAGCCCGAACCGGTGGTCCGCGTTTCAGCCGGCGAACGGATTCCCAAGATTCGACAGATCATCTTTGTCGCTTCGATTTCCGCCGTCTTCGCGCTTGTTTGGCTAGATACATTAGGTTTTCTCAACACGGCTTTCTGGCACAACGACTTCGTCACAGCCAACCGCTGGATGATCCCAGTCCTTGTCCTGTTCTTCTCGCTGCTTGTAGGGCTCGTGGGGAAGTATATGCGCGCGCCGAATGTGATCCATGGCAGCATGGAAGATGTGCTGAAAGACCCGAACTTCCACCCGGACTTCACGACGTTTCCAGGCGCGTTGCTCACGTCCTTTTTCTCGCTGCTTTCTGGAGCGAGTGTTGGCCCCGAGGGCCCCCTCATCTTTCTTGTGGTGGATATCGCCGCGTGGTTCGGCACTAAGCTCAAGTTGGCGGAGCGAACGATGCTGGGCTTCGCCGTGGCCGGCCTCGCCTCGGCCCTCAACGGCATTGTTGGCAATCCCCTCTTCGCTGCGTTGTTCGCCAGTGAAGTGGGCGGTGACAATGGAGGCCTGCAGCTGATCGCGTGGAACCTGGTCGCCGGCGTGATCGGCTACATCTTCTTCGCGCTGATCGGGTACCCGGGATTCGCCTCAAGCATCGCTTTTCCGCCGGTGAATGCGCTTACAATTCCTTACGCGATCATTGCGATCATCCTCGGCCTCATAGGCACTCTGCTCGCGATCTTCATCGGCATTTCGCTTCAGGGCTTCGGCAGGATAATGGACCGCGCGTTCAAAGACCGGTTCATCGAACGTGTTATGGCTGGAGGGGTGATCATTGCCATCGTCGGCTACTTCGTTCCCGAAGTGCTGTTCTCAGGCGAAGCGCAGATTCACCCGATCCTCGCTAACCCGGTAGCATACGGAGTACTGATGTTGCTGGGTTTGGCAATCCTCAAGGTCCTCCTCTTGGGACTCTCGTTTAAGAGCGGGTACCTCGGGGGGCCTATATTCCCAACGCTGTTCGCCTCCACCATGGTGGCCCTCGCCCTCAGCCTGCTCTTTCCGAGCGTGCCTGCCGGTTTGCTTGTCACGGGTGTCATAGCAGCGGCTGTCACGGTCGTGCTGGGTGCGCCTTTTGCGGCCATCTTGCTTACGGTCACTGTGGCAACCTCCAACACGTACGAACTTGGGTATATTGGCCTAGCTACCGCCACGGCGCTCGTCATCGGTACGGCCTTTAAAACACGCATGGCACAGCGCACTGCGAAGCGCAGCGGACAATCAAGAGACGGAGGGGCGAGTTAAATGCAGCGGCGCAGGTAATAAACCTTCACGTGAACGGTGAGTTCGCAGGTGCGGGGAATTATAACCCACGTTTTTTCCGGATTTTGAACCGAATGCAAAGCACTTTTTTTCCGCAGTTCATCGTGAGTTGCCTCGCTAAGGGGATGACTTGCGACTGCTCCTGCTCTGACTTCAGCAGACGAAGCTGAAATAACATAAGCGTCCCCGTCGCCCTGAGATTGTTAGCTCCGGTTTGTGCTCAGCGTTTCAAGTGTAACGATATTATTGATCTGTATGATGTTACTGTAAGCCAGGTTCGAGATCGCGATTCTTGTGTACTCTTGGTGCACCGTAGGCTGGCCAGCGACCAACTGGTACGCCCTAGCTTGGAGGGACGTCACATTCGTCGTGAGAACGTACCCGGATTTATTGAGGCTTTGCACGTAGCTCGTTGCGTCGTCAATGGTTTTAAAACGGATTATAGTCTGGTTGTCAGTAACGCTCGTGGTTGCGGTGAGGTTGTACTGTACCTCAACATTGACCGTGGTGCCATTTCGCCACTTCACGTCCCACGAGTTGACGGCTGTGTTGTTCTTAAACTCTCCATAAAGCGATGATACAAACTGCGCAAGAAACGCGTCGTGTTGTTCGCTCGTTGTGAAGTAGCCGTTGAAGGCGTTAGTGAAGCGTTGTTTGATAGAGGTGACGTGCAACCGGCTACCAACACGGCCCCAGCCACGATGAGCGCGATCAACAAGACCCAGTGTGGCTTATTCATTCTGAAGTCTCCTTTCGGTCGTCGGATTCATTGTTGCTGATTGATCGACCCACAACAAATAGCGCAACAGCGTTGCTTTTTTTTAGACCGCTTGTTTTAAAAAAGCGGCGGTATACCTCACGCCTCAAGTTCGGGCGGCCACCGACCTAGGGCCGTACTTCGTAAGGCAAAGCCCTACACGACAAAACCCAGCCCTACACGACAAAACCCCTACCCTTGCATTGCATGCCCAGTCTGCCAGAGAGCTTTTGGTCTGCTGACTTCCACAATCACGTGTGCAGTTTTGAGGAGTCACGGCCTGTATTTGCTTGCGGTGCTCGCATCGGTGCAGTCTCTAGGACGCGGAGGTCACAGCGCACCGCTAAGCGCAGCGGACAATAAAGAGAGAAGGGCGAGTTAAATACTTCGGTGCACATAATGAACCGTAAATATCGACAAAACTAAACAGGAGGTGAAAATCAAATGGCTGAAGAAAAAGCTTCTATGTGGTTGCGGATAATCGAGATCATCGTAGGTTTAATCATAATCGTCGTGGGGGCCTATGCAGTTATTTATCCAGGAGCGGCGCTGGGCCTTCTCATAGGTTTCCTAGCAGTTGGTCTGCTTGTTCTCGGAGGAATAGAGTTCGCGCGCGTTTTTGCGTCAGGGATTTCAGGATGGCGACGACTGCTAAACCTGATTCTATCGATCATAGCTGTATTACTCGCCATAGCAGTACTCATCAATCCACTCATATACGGATCGTTGACCCTCGTTTATCTACTGGCGCTGGGATTGATCTTCGTCGGTTTCGCGAGCATCGCGCGTGCCAGTCCCGGAGCGATCGTGATCGGCATTATCGCCATAGTCCTCGGCTTTGTCGTGCTGGTCTATCCGCCACTCGGCCTGGGACTTGCCGTAGCACTGCTCGCCGTAGCTCTGATCATATTTGGGTTAGAGGCGATAGTATCAGGCATCCTGGGGAGATGGGTGTAACCTCTCCCTCCTTTTTTCTGCGATCCCAATGAGCTGAGGTGGTACAGGCTCGAAGCGCGTCTTTGTACGAAACAACTTTGAATTTTGTCGTTTAGACGGAAAATGCACGTCTGGATGGCAATCTTTAAGTAATTTATGCTTCCATCAACGACCGCTGAGCCCTGCCCACTCTTGCGTGTGCGCCAGGATGAGCGACCGACGTTCACGTCTTAATGGGTTCCAAGCAGCTGCTGTGACTCGCGGCATTCAAAGAGTGCAGCAGTAACGCTTCGGGGGTGCAACGCTGCGGAGACACAACCGCGATGTTCGAAACAGAATTCGCTATTTTCGCCGCCATTGTCTTTGTGTTCGCGCTCGTCTCGCGTCGCGTTGAGAGACTCGAGGTGACAGCGCCCATGGCGTTCATCGCCGCGGGCATGTTGCTCGGAGCCTCGCACGCCGTCAGCTCATCGCTCAACACCGAGTTCCTGCTGCTTGTCGGCAGCATCGCCCTTGTGCTGGTCCTGTTCACCGATGCGTCGCGGATCAACATCTCGTTGTTCCGGGTGAACGCCGAATTGCCTGCCCGCCTGCTTATTATCGGTCTCCCGCTGACGATCGCAGCTGGCGCGGTCATTGCCGCGCTCCTGTTCACCAACCTCACGATCTGGCAGGCAGCAATCATAGGAGCGGTGCTCGCCCCGACCGACGCGGGCCTCGGGCAAGCGATCGTGACCAGCGAGCGGGTGCCCGCTCGCATTCGTGAGGCGCTCAACGTGGAAAGCGGCTTGAACGACGGCGGATCGGTGCCCTTTCTCCTAGTGTTCCTCGCGCTTGCCGCGATTCAAGAAGGCGTCGAGCCCCCCAGCTTCTGGGCGGTCGCCGCGGAGCAGATCGGCATTGGTGTGGTCATCGGCATTCTGGTCGGCATCGCGGGAGGCTGGCTGATCAGAACCGCCACGCGACGTGGCTGGATGACGAGGACCTTTAAGCGCCTGAGCTTCTTGGCGCTCGCTATCCTCGCCTGGGGCTTAGCAGGGCCAATTGGCGGCAGCGGCTTCATTGCAGCTTTTGTCGGAGGGTTTGCAACGGGGGCGGTAGTCGGCGATGTCGAGGTGGCGGCTACCGACTTCAGCGAAGCTGAGGGAGAGCTTCTCCTTTTGGCGGTCTTCTTCCTTGTCGGCGTTGTCGCGACGTCATTGCTTGGAGCGCTTGACTGGACGATCGTGCTCTACGCGATTCTCAGCCTAACGGTTATTCGCATGCTGCCCGTGGCAATTTCTCTTATTGGCACGAAGTTGCGCCGCAGCTCAGTCCTGTTTCTTGGTTGGTTCGGACCGCGTGGCCTTGCGTCAATCGTCCTCGTGCTCGTCGCCTTGCAGGAGCCAGCACTCGCTGCTCTCGCTCCACAAATCGCGACAATCGTGCTGGTGACAGTGATCTTCAGCGTCTTCGCGCACGGCATTTCCGCCCGACCTGGTGCTTCCCTGTACGCGCGCAAGGTGGCTGCAATGGACTCCGATGCTCCAGAGCTACGCGACGTTTCAGAACTCCCAGCTCGTAAGAGGAGGATGGCGAGCAGATAAGAAGGGGCTAACACGCACGCAGTACCAAGTTGCCGGCGCCGATCGCTTGCCGACCGCTCATCTAAAGACTTTGTCTTGTTAAGCCCCAGAACCCTCGCTGGACGGAGGCGCCCGAGCGACAAGCTTGCGCCGGAGCTCTACACACGATAAGAGACGCGGAGATACGGACTATGATCGTCACCACAGGAAGATATTTTAAATGGAATTCACCAGTTACGTCATGCAGTCCTCTTCATAAGGGGGAATACGGGAGTATTATGACACAAGGTAAGGTAATGGGGCCGGTGGACTACCTGATGATCAGGTTTCCCGGGAACAAGTTCAGTGGCAAGGCCGCCCCTGAGCTGTTGAAACTCGAAAAAAAAGGCATCATCCGGGTAATCGATATGGTTTTCATTATGAAGGATGAGAACGGGAAACTGGTAGCATCCGAGGCAGTCGACCTGACAGAAGAAGCGCGAGCTGCGTTCAATGAATTGTCAAAGAATACCCGTGAATGGTTCTCACAAGGCGATATAGAAGAGATCACCGCATCGTTGCCCAACAATAGCACGGCCGGCCTTCTCCTGTTCGAGAACGTCTGGGCTACGCAGTTCAAGGAGGACCTTCTTGAAATGAATGCCGAGGTGATCGACATGGGGCGGATCCCCCCAGAAAATATCCAGAAAGTAGAGAAAGACTTGGCAAAAAGAGGTGACTGAACAATGAGAGGAAGAGGAGTAGCACTTGTTGCGGGAGCGAAAATGGGACAACGGAAGGCCGAGGAGGCGGCCGCACAGCAACAGGCGGCCGCACCGCAGGCTGCGGCACCAGCTGCGGCACCAGCCAGCACCGATGTCACTGCCGAGATACAGAAACTGGCCGATCTCCACGCATCAGGTGCACTAACGGACGAAGAGTTCGCTGCAATGAAGAAGAAGCTCTTAGGATTATAGGGCATCTTCTTCCTTTTTTCTTTCTAAACATTTCCCAATTAGATCGAGCGCTTAACAGATGCGTAGCCGCCGTATTATCACTGGCGAGGACCTTGAATCGAAGAATGAACAGATTCTTGGCGTCTAGGTGAGCATGGCGGGTGTTTTGGCCCTCTCGTGCGGCATATGGCAGAAGCCCGTCGCATCCATATTTTTTGTTTCGTGGTTTTTTGGACACAGCTCACGCGAACGCGATCTCTTATTAGTTGATGTGCAAAATAGACCTCGCTAAAGCTCGTCCGTGACGCAAACCTGACAACCAACCTGTTCAAACGCCATACCTGTCCCTGCAAAATGGCACAGGACACCGGACATCAAAAAAATTCGCCGATTTAAAGCTGGATGCTCGATCAGATAATGCTTCTCTTGTCAATCGGAATTGGACATGGTGCGCTCTGGCAGGAGCAGTACCGCGCCGAAGAGGAAGCACAGTCCGCCTACAAACGTGCCTAAATTCACGAGCACTATGTTTCGCGGGAGGCCTGTCGTCGGCACTACGAACGATGCAACGGCCGAGACGCCGAAGGCGAGAGAACCGACCAAGTTGAGGGCAGTGATCCACCAGGGCAGGCTGCGCGACCTCCAGCAGACAAAGGCGTGACACACTTCAAACCACGCGAGCCCGCTCGCCACGAGAAAGCACACAGAACCAAACGCGTCGGGCGCCCAAACGAGACGGTTAAGTTGCCTGACTGAGAGGTCCACACTCAAGGCGTGGAACGTCGTAGCGTTGAAGAGCAGCGTGCCTACGAACTGCACCAGCGTCGACCACCAGTCAATTCGTCGCGGCTCGAACGCGAGGAGGCGGAATCTCTGACGGAAATCGACACCTGACGGATCACGGTCGACGTTTACCACCTCCAAATATTGTAGGAGCGCTGCGCTCGTAAACCACAGAGAGCCCACAAAAAAGGTAATTCCGTCGGCCTCGCCACCAACAGCGGCGAAGTATCCAGGCAACGCGCCAAGCGCGAAGCAAGTCGCGCCCACGGCAAAAAGGATGCCGATCCACCAGCCAATCGCGCTGGGCGCCCACCACGTTGAGCCACGACCGGCGTTTAGGTGCGAGTGACGCTTGCGGCGCGCCCGTGACGTCAGTGTGATGATGCCGCTGTCCGACTGCTTGAAACTCGTGCGCGTCACAAACGATCCCAGCCTCTTAGCATATGCGCTACCGGGCGGCAGTACGATCGAATCTGAGAGCTTCTCGGACGTGGCGAATCGCATCGTCACGCGTTTTTCCGGCGATTTCTCGATCGGGTTGCCATACTAAGCGCCCCAGTTTTTAGTACGGAGAGCTGTGCAAAAGCACCCTTCGCGGCGTGCACTATTCCCTGAACGGAAGGTCCGTTTCGAACGACTGTAACGATAAACGGGTAGTCCCGTCTCGCTACAGAGAGCTCGAGTTATTATCAATGCAATTCAAATTGAAAATCTTTTCGAGTGTCTGTCTGACGGGCTCTAGCTCCACCCCCCGATTGCGGTCGGTGGTGCCCAAAATACTTTAACAAGCAAAACGGTTTCGTTTTTTGTCGGAAACTGTCGAGAAGTAATTGACTGCGCCCGACCGACTTGACAAGATCAACTCCAAAAAGATTCGGAATCAAAATACAGGGGATTCACTCTTGAAAGATTCCAACGATTTTGAATTAAGAAAGGCGATTTTTTTATGTTATCCAAAAAGGTCGATTTGAGCACGAAGAAGGAGTCAGAAACGGATCACACCACGACGTACGGCCGTCGCTATTTCGACGAGAGCGTACCTAAATACGTCATGCCCGACGAAGGCATGCCGGCGCGGGCCGCCTACCAGCTGATTCACGATGAGCTAAATCTCGACGGCAACCCCTCCTTGAATCTCGCCAGCTTTGTCACCACATGGATGGAGCCAGAAGTGGATCAACTCATCGCGGAAAGCCTCGACAAAAACTACGTTGACAACGATGAGTATCCGCAGACCACGATAATACAGGAACGAGTAGTGAACATGCTCGCCCGCTTGTTCAACGCGCCCGACGACTGCGAATCCATTGGAACTGGCACCATCGGATCGTCAGAGGCCATTATGCTCGGCGTCCTGGCGCACAAATGGACCTGGAGAAAGCGCCGACAGGCTGAAGGAAAACCGTGGGATCACCCCAACATCGTTATGGGGGCTGACGTACACACGGTTTGGGAGAAATTTGCCCGCTTTTTCGACGTAGAACTGAAACTGATCCCACTCCAAGAGGATACGTACATCGTCAGCGCGGATGAAGTCGCAAATGAAATTGACGAGAACACCATTTGTGTTGCCGCAGTTCTCGGGACAACGTTTACAGGACAGATGGATCCTATCAAGGAGATCAACGACCTTCTCGTTGACATTAAGAAAACCAAGGGCTGGGACATACCGTTACACGTTGACGGTGCCAGCGGCGGATTTGTCGCGCCGTTCGTCAATCCCGATCTCGAATGGGACTTCCGACTCGAACAGGTGAAGTCAATCAACGTGTCGGGCCACAAGTACGGCTTAGTCTACCCAGGAATCGGCTGGCTTGTCATGAGAGACAAAACAGATCTTCCTGACGAGTTGGTCTTTAAGGTGAACTATCTGGGGGGGGAAATGACTAACTATTCCCTCAACTTCTCGAAGGGCAGCAGCACCATTCTGGCCCAATACTACAACTTCATACGACTGGGAAAAAGTGGCTACGCTGACATCATGCAGAACATGATGAACAACAGCCGCTACCTCGCCGAAAAGCTGCACGAAACGGGTAAGTTTGAGATCATCAACAAACAACACACGCTTCCTCTTGTCGCAATTCGCTTGAAGGACGCACCTTTTACTGTCTTCCAACTCTCTGCTCAGCTCCGGCAAAAGGGCTGGATCGTACCCGCTTACTACCTTCCGGAGAACGCGCAGGACGTCGCTGTGATGCGGATGGTCATCAAGGAGAACTTCAGCAGAGATATGGTGGAACTACTCTTTAGCGATATTATGAAAGCATATCACAGCCTCGAACTGTCAGAGACCGAGATGAAAGAACACGAGAGAGGCTTGGAAAACCTGACCCTTTTATACTAGCGGGGGCGGTTTTTAACCTTGTCAGTATGACGCGTGGCTTGGTTTAGAAGCTGGCCTAAGAACCAAAGTCAGGCTGTCTTTCCTGAGACGAAGGCTTGAGAGAAACGGGTCGCCCGTCAGCTTCCGCGACGCTCTTTGCCGTAAGGTTCAGTCGATTTGCAGGCTACCTCACGGTGGCACGCAAGGAAAAACATAATGAAGATTCGCTTCCCGGGAAATCGACGCACGTGGGATTTCGTGCCGACTCTGCCCAACGCATCACACTATACGGCAATTCGTGCTCCAGGTGCAAAAGCGAAGCCAGAATGGCATCAGTTCCCGCGGCTCCGTACGTCAGTCGATTCACGACGGAGGCTTGGTACCATCTTTTCGTGCTGCCACCTGGTGTTTCGGCTGGTACAAGCCGAGCCTGCCGCCTCCTGGCAAAGATAAGTGTGTCAATAGTCCCCAGCCTAGATCTGCCACCGGTTCACACTTGACCTTTTGCTTTTCGAAGGTTTGAATTGTGGCTGCCACGTCGTCACACATCAGGTAGATCTCGTGCTTGCCGTTCTCGGCCGCTGGATGTAAAGCGATTTCGGCCTGCGGCAAGGCGAAGATGAGCCATCCTCGGCCAGCATCCACCGAGGGAAAGCCCAGAACGTCGCGGAAGAAAGCTCGATCAGCCTCTGCATCCGCACTGTAGATAATCATGTGTGCGCCCGAAATCATCGTCCACCTTGCAGGGAAATGTATCGCATAGAAGAAGACTTACGGGCAGGTGTTGTTCTCGACCCTGTCCTGGCTGCCAAATTCAGCTGTTGAAGAAAAATGGGAGGCGTACCTCCCGGCGCTCCGCATTCACGCGAACTCAAGTCCGCACAAGCGGGTACTAGCTCAATTCTGAATAAAGAACGACTTAGACGTCTTACGCGCCTGCGCCCTTTGCTGCTTCCGCAGCCTGCTGCAGCGCCTCTTCGCTTACGTCGTAGGTCGTAATGTCTCCGCCGAGCTTCTTTAGCTCGGCGCTCGTCGCTGAGGCCTCATTCGCGGGGACGAGTACTCCGACGGCTGCCCGCCCAGCATCGAGATGTCCGCTGAGAAGCCGCAAGTCTTCATCAGACATGCCAAGTCCGCGATGGACAAAGCTTCCCACAAGGCCTCCCACGATAATGCCGCCGACAACGCCAGCGAGGAGGGCTAGCCCCCCTGAAAGCACCGTTGCGATAATGCCGAGAACCAGGCCAACGCCCGCGCCTCTGGTGGTTTCTCGCATACCCAGCTTATGCGCTTTGATCTTGCCGTTGTTATCCTTAGCTAGTACGCCTATCGCGCCGCTTTTTATCTCATCGTTCGCCTTTTCCCATCCCCTGAGCTCCGAGGCTGCCTGGTCGGCAGCGACTTCACTCGGGAAAATCGCAAGGACAAGCTGTTTATACGTTGCTGCTATACTATCTCCTCCTTGTTTTTAGGATGAACTCATAGTTCGTGCCTGATTCTTATGCTTTTCCCGTCTTCAGCGTGGTTATTTCCATTTTTTGTACACTCCGAGGACCCTGCAGCCGGCCTCTCATGGACAGCGTGAATGCGCATCCTTCCCGGAAAAATCGGCGACGCTTGCTGCTCCGACCACTGCGCAATGCCTTCCAAAAGGCTACAGAGCGTTTTATGGAAAGATAATTTCTCGTATCCGCACCTGACTTTGCTCAGGCTGTTCGGTCGTATTGACCTCGTAGGCTGTGATACGTTGTAGAAGCGCGCTAAAAAACGCCTTGCGAAGCCTTCGTTTGAACGGAGTGCTTACGAGCAGGTGCGGATTGAAATAGTCGTGGCGTTCAAGTATTGCCAGCGCTTGCGCCGCTGTGAGCTCTCGAACGAATTCCGGATCACCTGTGTCGCGTTTTAAGATGATCAGTTTTTTAAGCGTTGTCAAGGGCAGGATGCGTCCTTTTCCGATTACCAATCGAAGATCGACGACGGCGCGGCCTTCGCCGTCAAACTCCGCCCGTTCAACCAGCCAGTCGAATTCGCTCCAGATCTTGGCGAGGTCTGCGCGTATGTAAAAATTTTTTTCCGAACCGTAGGCGAGTATGTCTGGCCCGTAGACCCGCGCGAAAAACCAGTCATCTGAAACGACGCGTACGTCCGGGCGCCTCAACAAACCGTACGTGTGTGTTGTCTTGCCGGCTCCTGGTTCACCGAGAATGCACACTCCTTGCCCGTTCAGGTCGAGGCACGCGCCGTGCAAAGAGTAGATGTCGTGTTCGTCTTCGAGGACATCTCCTGCGACGCTCAATGCTAGCGACTTGATCCAGCCGTAGTAGTCGAAGTTTAAAAGGAACGCGGTCTTTGATTGGGGGTCGTAGCACACTTGATTTTTCTCTTCGGCGGACCCGTTGACGACATAAAGGCGTCCGTGCGACCGTATGTTTTGGGACATAAAATAGAAGCTCTGGCCCCAGCGTGTTGCGACCGATTGCGTGTCGGTGAGCAGCTTAATGCAGCACCCGTAGACGTCCGACTTAACCTCATACGGAATCTGGGCGTGGAAACGATCAGCCAATTCGTCCTTGCGTCGGATCGGTACGAGCTTTATTGCGTAAGACACGTTCAAAGGCCTCCTGCGCCTACCCAACGATTACTTTGAGCTTTAGGTTATATCGTTGTGCACAGATCAAATATCCACAATGATCTCATTTCTTCTGAAGATGCCAGGTATGAACGGCGCGCCGCGTAGGTTTTAATCTCGAAACTATCTTCCTTTTTTTCAACCGTGTATTGGGGACTCTCAACCATAGTCGTGTGCTCCATCTCCTGCTCTTTTTTTAAAGATTGCGGGAGAGATAATTGCGCGCCGTGATATGCTTTGCCCTGCACGAATGACCTTTCGGCTCACGAGCTCCCGCGCCGTAGTGCCCCGCGGACGTTATCTATGCTTTTTTTAAAACGACGACGTCTAATTGTGTGACTCGATCACATATTTCTGTGCTGATCGCCTCGCAGCACTGGCTGCCCGTTCACGTTCTCAAGATCGACGAGCAACACATTAATCGTCCTCCGTCAAGATATATCCGGCTATTTATGGGGCTTCAAAAATGGAGATCGACTTCAACATCGAAGCACACGACCTTCTCTGGCGGAGCATGCCTCTCGGGACCAAAAAGGCCTATCGCGAAAGCTACGGCGTGGGGCTGGATGAGCTAGTCGACAAGGAGGTACAACGCCTCGTTGAAGCGGGCTATGTTGTGAGCGAACCGCGCGCTTTTTAACCTCGTCGCTTGTCCGCTATTTCGCAAGCAACTTATAGAAAAAAGCGAGGCTTCAGGTGATGAACTGAAGAAGTGAGATCGCGATATTAGCTCTTGTTTCTGTCATCTCATCTCTCCTTCTTTACCTGCCGTTCGCGCTAAACGTTAACTCTGTTTTAGGGGTACAACTGCCAGCTACGGGGATCACAGTGATTGAGCGGTACTACGACGGGCCGCTCTACGCCGTCGTTTCAAAAACGTTTTACGCTCCCAATGCCGCAGTTTACCACGCGCTGTATCTGCCCCCCGCCTTTTATGCCGCATTCTTGCCCGGGTATCCCGTCGTTATCGCACTCTTTTCGCTGGTGATGAACCCACTCGTAGCGATGCTCGTAGCGAACGTGGCACTTTCCGCTTTGGCGGTAGTCATGTTCTATGTGCTTGTATCGAGGTTCAAACTGGTGCACGACCCATTTTTGTCCTCGCTTTTATTCCTATTCTTCCCACCCCGATGGTTTCTGTACCGCAGCGTCGGCGCATCCGAACCACTGTTCATACTGCTCAGCTTGTTCATGATCTATTACTTAAAGGAGGACGACCCGGGCAAAGCAACGCTTTTCGGCGTTGCCGCCACGCTGACACGAATATGGGGCGTGCTCATCTTTTTTGTGCTGATAGGCACGTGGCTGTGGAACAAAAAACTGACAGTAAAAAGGTTCGCGTTGGCCATGGCCATCCCTGCCTCATTGTTGGCGTTGTTCTCATTCTACGCTTATTCAGTTGGCAACTTCTTTGCCTACGTGGCGGTAAACCAAAACCTGTTGAATACGCCCCTGCTCCTTATCCCTACTACGGCCGTTCTCGCCCAAAGCAGCAGCGCCTTTGCCGCTGAGTGGTACGTCGTGTTGTTTTTCCTCTATAGCCTAGGTATCGTTAAGCTCTACGAAAAGCGCTTACGAGAGCTCTTTCTCTATGCCCTTGTCATGTTTCTGCCGCTGCTTTTCGTTTTGCATCAAGATATAAGCCGGTATTTACTGCCTATTGCGCCGTTTGCACTCATCATAGGCTTCGACGAGCTCATCCCAAAAAAGCGGGTTTATTTCCTTTTCCCTTTCGCACTGCTTTGCGTGGCGGCCTATCTCTACTGCGTAGCAGTCTTACCAACCAACTTACTGCCACTTGCTGAGTTCCAAAGCTTGTTGGCAGCATTACGGACTTGATCAAAATATGAACTGGGGGGCGGGCTGGAAGGCGTCCTGCCCTGCCAGTCAAGCGCTTCGACGCGGTGCACGTGTATCCTCCCGCTTGTATACAGCGTGAACGCACTTCCCTCGTCGAGAATCGTGCAACGCCGAGCTTCTCCAAGCATTGTGCGATGCTTTCCAAGAGCTTGCGTAGCGCTTCCATGGAGAGCCCTTTTTCAAAGTGCGCCTCGATGGCCAACCCCCCACCAACGCACGGCTTCAGCGTGTTGACGCTATACTTCGCATTCATCACATTCCAGTTACGGTCATTTGAGGTTAAAGATTGTCAGCCATCGACGAGGCGACTAACGCATTCCGGACAAAAAACTCTACGTCGGGGTAGGCTCTCTGAGTTTGAACTGCAGTCGGTACAGCGCGTCAATGCGCTCGAGCGTTTCAGCGTCGTCGGGGCCCTTATCGTCTCGTATCCGCACGATACGCGGAAATCGAAGCGCGAAGCCCGAAGCATAGTTCGGGCTTTTCTGGATCTCGTTGAACTTCACTTCGAGCACGATCTGCGGTTCGAGATCCACGATACGCCCGTGCTCGCCGATGATGAGGTGTTTTATCTGCTCTGTCAGTTCTCTGAGCTGGTCATCGGAGGCACCGCTCGAGACGCGCCCTACCGGCACCCACTGCTCGTTGTCCTCGTCGCGCGCGGCGAGCTCGTACGAGGTGATCCAGCCGGCTTTTCTTCCGTGGCCGTACTCCGCGGCGATGATGACGAGGTCGAGACTCTCAAGGGTCTCCTTGAGCTTCACCATGTTCCGCCCGCGAATGCCCGGGCTGTATTCGGCGTCGAGATCCTTCGCCATCAGCCCCTCGTGTCCCGCATCGATCGACTGCCGAAAGAACGCAGCTACGGCTTCGGGATCGTCGAGGATCTTGAATTCAGAGGGTGTGCATCGCTTATCGACTGGCTCAACGGTCTTCTCAAGGAGTGCGCGTCGCTCGACAAAGGGTCGGTCGACGAGACTTTCTCCGTCTAAATAGAGAATGTCAAAGGGGCGCAGCTGCATCGGGATCTGATCACTGAGCTCTCTGACCCTGTACTTGCGCCGGATGCGGTTGAGGACGTTTTGAAACGGTATCACCTTCCCGGTGCCCTTGTCCACGGCTATCGCCTCGCAGTCGAGGATGACCGAAGCGGCGTGAACGCTTTCGTTCACCGCAGCGCGGATGTCAGGGAGCGCCTCGGTAAGGTCCTCCATCTTGCGAGAGAAGAGCTTAATCTTCGGCCCGGTCTTGTGAACTTGAATTCGCGCCCCGTCATACTTCGTTTCAAATGCTGCCCGACCCCCCATCACGTCCAACGCTTCGGTGGCGCCGGCGACGTTCTGCGCGAGCATGGGCCTGACGGGCCGCATGGGTTCGACGTTGAGCGCCTGTAACCCGGGTAGTCCCTGTGTTTTGGCGATTCGCGCGACAAGACCGATGTCATTGGCGAGCATCCACGCGCGCCGCACCGCATCGGCCGGCACGCTGAAGCTCTGGGCGATGGCATCTTCAGTTACGCCTTCCTTTGAGCCCGTGAGGAGGTTGCGAGTGGCAAGACTGACGACATAATACGCCTCTCGCGGCGCGGCCCTGCTTAACAGACTCGAGAGCATTCGCTGCTTCTTCTGGGCCGACCCCTTTCCCGTCGCCGCGGCCAGCTCTTCGAAATAATGGTACAGATCGGCCACAGTGAGGGGCTCCTCAAACGCCGCTAGGCTCATCGCGACTTTCTTCCCGAGAAGCTGTTCCGCAGTGATGCCGATGTGTCCCGTGTCGCGATAGCTCTCAACGACCTCCTCGCTGCTCTTGCCACTGATGTTTGCAATTACTTTGACCAGCGTCTTACCAGCCACTCCGATGTCGCGCGTGTCCCACGCCGGAAATATTCGACCGGTCAGAAATGTGCACACGATTTCGATATCGTCTTCAGAAGCGCCAGTCAAAAAACCAGCTATGATTTCAGCCTTCTTGAGCCTCGATGAATAGGCGCTTAGCTCATCGAACAGGGAGACAAGCTCCTTAAAATACATCGCATAGCCAATACGGCCTGAAGTGCTTAATAATAACGGCGCGCCGTGCGACAGGTTTGGCTGAAGGCCAAATCGGAGCTCTGACTCAGTTGCGCTATTTGGTGCCTACAGGCTCAGGCTAAAAAGCCCTGTCATGCAAGCCAAAACCGAAACGTCAAACCGACGAACAGCGACCGAAACCTTGCGGTTCTTAGCACGAACGGCGAATGCCCTCCGCGTACCCAGCGTTTAATACGATGGCTAGCAGAGGACACCGCTCGCTTGCGCGAACAGTGGACGCTATCGACTCCTAATTATCAGCACCGGAACCTTAGCGCCTCGCACGACCTTGTCAGCCACACT
>Ga0326727_10008591_pt1 | contig 25770 bp, 30 predicted proteins | sample MB2enrmetagenome_FD_207643 | JGI IMG/M metagenome (GOLD analysis project Ga0326727, IMG submission 207643) | Lab enriched peat soil microbial communities from McLean, Ithaca, NY, United States - MB29MY | ecosystem: Environmental > Terrestrial > Soil > Wetlands > Peat | place: USA: New York...
AGATAAACGAGGTGAGCATAGGGTTTGATTGACATTAATTTTCATATTTCTAATTTTAATTTTAATTCGTCTTTAACCTATGTCAATAAGAATTGATAAATATTCCCTTGATGGTCAGTATTTGCTAGGGTTACTGCAATGGAAGAAAACAGCCATTGCTGGTTAATTCCCATAACGGCACGTCCAGCACTTGAAGGTGTTCTTGAATGAATTGAGGGAGAGTCGTATTAGCAATACGACCATTTGATCGCTGTTGCGAAAAGTGCGGAGAATGGCTGGTAATCACCAAAGCCGGCAGAAGTGACCTAACTCAGTAACCAACGATAAACTGGGGATAAGGAAATTATTGGAATTAACCTTTTTAGTGCGGGGACTTGAGTTGCATTGTTCTGCCTGTCTGAATAGCAGTAAAACCATATTTGTCCCGGATACGGTCGACAGCACGGTTTAGCTTCACGAGTCTCTGCTCGGTACCATTCATCAAGGATAACTGCACACCCGGCTCACTCAAATTTGAAACGCCGATGCCAATCAATCTAATAGCCAGCCTGTTGTCTGTCACTGCTTTCTGCAGGAGTTCGGCACCGGTTTGAAAGATGGTCTGGTCAATATTAGTCGGTTGGGGCATAGTAAATTGACGCGTGATCGTAGTAAAGTCAGCATATCTGACTTTAATCGATACACATTTCGCTTGTTTGCCGAGATACCGCAGGTCAGCGCCAACTCTTTCCGACTGGTAACGCAGGGTCGCGGACAAAAAGGCAATGTCATGAGTATCCTCGTCAAAAGTTGTTTCCCGGCTGATTGACTTGGCTTCTTCAGGCGGCGTAACCTGACTGTCATCGGTTCCATTGGCGTGACGGTACAGCATTTCGCCAAACGCACCAAACCGGCTTTTCAGGGCATTTGGGGGCATTCTGGCCAATTGGCCAATGGTCCTGATGCCCAAGCCCGTCAATACTTGCTCGGTCTTCTTACCCACGCCGGGTAATTTGCGGATGGCGAGCGGCGCCAAAAAAGCGGCTTCTCCACCCGGAGGGACTTCAATCAATCCGTCCGGCTTAGATTCATCGGAAGCAACTTTAGCCACCACTTTGCAACTCGCAATACCGATAGAGGCAATTATTCCCAGTTCGTCTTTAACCCGCTGCTTGATTTTCAGAGCCATCCGGTGGATCGAACCATGCAACGACTCGAAACCTGTAACATCCATATAAGCTTCGTCCAGCCCCATTGGTTCCAAGAAGGGAGAGAAATCAGCCAGTATTGCCATGAATTTTTTGGAAACCTCGGCATAATGGTTATAGTTACCTTCAATAAAGATTGCTTGCGGACAAAGGCGTACAGCAGTCGATAGTGGCATAGCAGAATGCAAACCAAAGGCGCGGGCTTCATAGGATGCAGTGGCAACAACACCACGGCTGCCGGGTTTACCTCCAACCACCACCGGCTTGCCCCTTAATTCAGGATTTGATGCCTGCTCCACGGAAACAAAAAAAGCATCCAGGTCAACGTGCATAATAGTTCGTTGTGACATTGGTCGTTTATCCGTAAACTGCTTTTGTACCATATTCTACCATGCCCTTCGTTTCTCCGGAACGAGCTATTTATCAGTTTATGATAGGCTATTAATAGTGATGTAGTTTCAGGAAGGTATGTCAACACACTGATGGGAAGATCGTCATGGTACGCTACCGACTCTCGGAACAATAAGAAGAAACGTCCTGGGTTACGGTGGCCCAACCGAAAGCAGTGGATCTGGATTGCACTCGTACTCTTGTCATTAATACTTGCCGGGGTTAGCGTGGGGTTCCAACCGGCTTGGACTGATTTTATACTTAGTTGCATTTCCTATTTCTGCCGCATTTTAGCTTTGTTAGTTTTTGTGCGAGCCCTGATATCCTGGTTCCGACCTGATTCCTATAGTTGGCCCATGGTTATGCTATATGACCTTACAGACCCAATACTTACACCGTTAAGACGTATTATGCCATCATTCGGAGGCTTAGATCTGACACCGTTATTAGCAATTTTAATTTTATATTTTGTGCCGTCTGTCGTTAGCGTGCTTGTACATCTCTTCGTTAGTTGACAACAAGCATTAGTGTAATTATGATATCATTATCGTTGATAGAACACACGTTCTAACACCGCCAATAAGTCAAAGAAATCAATCCATTGTCTCCAACAATTTGACATAATTAAACAAGGACTTTCATTTGGAAAAATGGCTGGAAGGACTCAATCCGCAGCAGAGAACGGCGGTCACATATGGTAATGGACCTTTGCTAATTGTGGCAGGGGCAGGTACCGGAAAAACTAACACGCTGGCTTACCGGGTATCATATCTATTATCACAAAATATCCCACCAGAGAGAATTCTCTTACTTACGTTTACCCGAAGAGCGGCCGAAGAAATGCTTAAAAGGGCCACATCGGTTACTGCGGTGGACGCCTCACTTACTCGTCGGGTCTGGGGTGGCACTTTCCATTCCGTAGCAAACCGCTTATTGAGGATATATTCAAAGTCTGCAGGACTGTCTTCTGATTTTACGATTTTGGACCGTTCAGATGCAGAAGACTATCTTAACGTGATCCGTAACGAACTCTCGCTTTCTACCAAAGAAAGGCGTTTCCCCCGTAAAAGTACCTGTTTATCGATATATTCCCGCCGGGTAAATGGCAATGAAAACTTGGAAACCGTCCTCAAACGTGACTTCCCCTGGTGTCTGATATGGCTTGCCGAACTCAATTCTCTTTTCCGCGAGTATGTCCAGAGAAAACAGAAACAAAATATCCTCGATTATGATGACCTTTTGCTGTACTGGTATTACATGCTGCAGGATGATGCCTTAGCCAAAACCATCGGCGGTCGGTTCGATCATATCCTGGTTGATGAATATCAGGACACCAACCCAATACAGGCCGGGATCTTGCAAGGAATGCGACAGCAAAATAACAATATCTCAGTGGTTGGTGATGACGCCCAGAGCATCTATGGCTTCCGTTCGGCCACCGTCCAAAACATGCTCAACTTCCCAATCCAATTCCCAGGAACGAGCATCGTTAAACTGGAGCAGAATTACCGTTCCATCCAACCCATTTTAGAAACGACCAACAGGGTCATCGCTCAATCCAAAGAAAGGTATACCAAAGACCTCTGGTCCGACCGCAAGGGCGGGGAAAGACCGCAGTTGATAACCTGTGTAGATGAGACTGACCAAGATAATACTGTCATACGAAAAGTATTGGAACATTATGAACAGGGGATACCACTGCGAAAACAGGCAGTACTGTTCCGAACCTCTTCTCATTCCGCGTCCCTGGAATTAGCTCTGCATAGCCACAATATTCCTTTTCATAAATATGGCGGTTTGCGTTTCCTGGAAACGGCACATGTTAAAGATCTGATTTCCATTTTACGCATAATTGAAAATCCCAAAGACGAAATGGCCTGGTTCAGGATATTGCAATTATTGAAAGGTGTGGGTCCCGTTACCGCTCAGAAGGTTTTTCAACACTTAGCTGCAAATGGTTATAAGCCATCTTCGCTTACTAATCTGACCAATTTAGGTGCTACCAAAGAGGAAATTATGGCTTTGATAAATCTGGTGAATGATATTCAAGCCATGGGACAAAGTGCACCGGCTGCGCAGATCGAAAGAATCGCCAAATTCTACGTTCCCCTTTTGGAATATAACTATGAAGATCCGGCCCACAGGGCCGCGGATATTGAGCACCTGGGACAAATCGCCAGTCGTTATGATACGCGGCAGCAGTTTCTGACGGAAATAGTTCTGGATCCGCCGGCGTCAACCGGAGATCTGGCGGGGCCACCAATCAAAGACGAAGACTGGCTGGTGTTGTCAACGATCCATTCTGCCAAAGGATTAGAATGGGATGCTGTTTACTTGATCCATGCCGCCGATGGCAATCTGCCCGCCGATATGGCCACCGGAAGCGAGAGTGAAATTGAAGAAGAATTAAGGCTAACTTATGTAGCCATGACCCGCGCCCGGGATTTCCTTTATGTGCTTTGGCCATTGCGATATTATTCTCGATCTGCTGGAATTTCAGACAACCACAGTTATGCACAATGCTGCCGGTTTTTTACCAAGGATGTTGTAAAAACCATGGACTGCATTGCACCGCCGAATGAATCCAGAGAAAAAGACGTTCCGGATTCGAGTCCCATCCGGACCAACATTCTCAATCATATTCAGGAGATGTGGAACTGAGCTGGTCCAGCAGCAGTTGGGTTTGGCGCGCGTTTTGCACGGCTTTGTCATCATAGCAATTGTTGAAAATAACATGCAGTTGTTTCGTTTTACTTGCAAGTTCATTGATTTTGGGCTGCCATTCCCTGAGTTCACTATCGTTATATAGATAATTGAAACGTCCGCTGGCCGCAGTATTATCCCTTTCCCAGGCAGCTTTATTCCTGCCGTGGAACCTGATTACACTCACATCCGAAGTAGCAGCAATTACCGGTGGAACACTCGAATTGAATCCCTGGGGCTCATCCACACAGACATAGGCCAGTTGGTTATCGGTAAGAAAAGACAGGGTGCGATCCAGGTTCTTTTCACTGACCCACGAACCGTGACGGAACTCAACGGCTAACCTGTACTCCGGTAATTTTTGTTTGCAAGAAAGGATGTATTCCCGTTGTTCACTGCCGGGAAAGAACCAGGACGGGAACTGGAAAAGCATGATTCCCAATTTTCCTGAATGATGCAAGGGCAATAGCGCCTGGCTAAAGCGTTTCCAAACTTCATCAAGTGCTTCGCGAGAAAGATCTCTAAAATAGATATTCTTTCTATCCTGAACAGAAAAAGGCAAGGTTTCACGGATTTCCTTTGGTAATACAATAGGCATGGTCGGATGCTGAGTAAAAAGCCGGAAGGCTTTGATATCAAACGTAAATCCGTTCGGAGTCCTGTTAACCCAAAGAGTAGAGGTCAATTCATTTGGCAGACCGTAATAAGTACTATCCACTTCCGCGATCGGGAACTGGCTGGCATAGTATTTCAACCTTGTTTCAGCGGTATTGGCTGATTTCGGGTAAAATTTACCGCCTTTCACAAGCGTCGGTTCGGTCCAAGAACTAATGCCAACCAAAATATTTGCCATGGGATAATCCTTGGAAATACTTTAGCTTCCTATCAGATGCAAGTTAGCTTTGCCGCTGAATAGATTCAGAGGTAAAGTGAACGTGGTTTAATTTATGAACTCAAGCATCTATTTTGCAGTTTTGACCTTGACTTTCTTTTCTTTCATGGGTTCGCCGCAGCACATAATATCACAAGTATCTTCGCATCCACACGGTTCGTCCACTACAATGGACATTCCGCAAACCCCACACTCGTATGCATCCCCTTTAGCAACTTTCTTTTTGGTGGTGGTCTCTTTTTTAGCTGGCATTTGTATCCTCCATTCATTGTATTTAAGAGATTGATTTTCGGTTAACTACCTTTGCTAAATCCAATTGCCGTACGAAAAATTGTCGTCGTACACCGGCCGGAAATCTCAAATAGTTGAAATTTCGAATTGTTGGAGAGCTATCTCTTTATTGCAAAACTGAGTCTTTTCAGCAAGCTATTTCATTTGAAATGTCTTGCAATCTGCGTGTTTAGCGTCGACGGCAACATCCACTTGAGAGGCTTGACACTCCAATTTTTCATTGAACTTGCAACTTGAAGCTGTACAGGCTCCTATCCCGCCCTTGATGTCGGGAAAGCCGCCCCGGCTGCTGGCGTGAACATATGTGTTGCATTCGGCATGAGGGCCCACAGTTATCCCCAGGGTGTGGCATGCCCCATCCTTATTGTAGGCACAGGTGGACATGTTACATTTCGAGATTGCGGTCATATTCACTTTGGCACCTCCGATTTTTATTTAGCTTGACCCTTTAGAACTACTGAAGTTGGGACAGGATTCCAAAAGACTTCTTTAAAATATGACACTAGATTACTCATCTGAACGTATTTTACAAGGCCCATGATTACAAGGTCATAAATAACTCAGGAGAAACATAACAAATTTGTTACAAATGACGCTCTCTACTGTCCAAGACCGGAAAAAGTCTGATTGAACGCAACTTAATGAACTAGCAGAAAGTTCAATCTGCATCTTTTTATTTCTCACTTGTCTGCAACAAATCTGAAGCGTAATATACATGGAAAGGAGGCGATATGCAGTACAAAAAAGTAGGTAGGACAGGTCTTAAAGTTTCTGCGATTGGTTTAGGTTGCATGATGTTCGGCCAACAGGTAAATGAAGTTGATGCGATTAAAATCATGGACGTGGCTTTTGAAAAAGGAATTACCTTGTTTGATACCGCTGAAGGTTACAATGCAGGGAGATCGGAAGAGATCGTCGGGAAAGCCCTTAAAAACAAGCGACACGCGGTTGTTCTTGCCACTAAGGTATTTAGTTCGGAGAGAAAGGTAGGCCCTAACGATTCTGGCCTCTCTCGTGCGCACATTATGCAGGCTGTAGAGGACAGTCTTAAACGGCTGGATACAGATTACCTTGATCTTTATTATGCTCACCAACCAGATCATACTACCCCAATTGAGGAAACACTCAGGGCCTTTGATACCCTGGTGCAGCAGGGTAAAGTACGCTACATCGCTTGTTCCAATTATTATGTTTGGCAGCTCGTCAAAGCGCAAGCAATTAGCGAACGTTACAACCTAGCCCGATTTGATTGTATCCAATCTCCCTATAATCTCCTCACGCGCGATATTGAGGTGGAATTATTACCTTGTTGCGCCAGCGAAGGAATTGGCGTCACTGTTTACCATCCTTTAGCTGCTGGCCTTCTCACCGGCAAGCACGACCTGAGCAAATCTCCAGCGCCAAACACCAGGTTTGGGATGAACAAAGGGTACTACGAACGTTATTGGTCCGCTATCAATTTCAAGGCAGTAGACCAGCTAAAGCGGATTACCGATGTTCATGGACATAATTTAGCTCAGTTTTCCATAGCCTGGATTCTGAACAATCCGGTGATCAGTTCCGCGATCGTCGGTGCTACTTCGACGAAACAGGTGGAGGAAAATATCGGGGCAACGGAGTTAAAATTAACTGCGGACGAGACTAAAGTGTGCGAGGATATCTGGCTCGAATTGCGACCACCAAGATATTTTTACGGCAGGTAGGCTTCGGCCCTTGAAATTGCTAGGTGAAGTTTTTCATTCGTCGACCGATTTTACCGTTCTCAAATTCGATAAGAATGACGCCTTTAGAACGCGACCACGGCGGTAGGTAATTTAATAGGCATGATGAGTAAACAACGAACATTAATATTTTTTGGAGCCCATCCGGATGATGAGACCTTTGGTATGGGTTCCACACTTGCACTGTATGCCCTGCGGGGATTGAAAGTTTATTGCGTCTGTTCCAGTGGCGGTGAAGAAGGTACCGTTGACCCTCAGCTTATGAAGGGATACGCAACAATAGCAGATCTGCGCTCGGATGAATTAAAATGTGCTGCGAAGGCGCTGGGTTTGGCTGATGTCATCTTTTTAGGTTACCGCGATTCCGGGATGCGAGGTTCAGCTTCATCCAGATTGTCAACAAACATTGCAATAAATCGTGCCGGATGGTCATCCGGTATTAATTCATCCAGAGTTGGAGGTAGTAACCATGTCTGTTGCCTGTTTAAAGAACGTAACGGCATTTTGATCTCCTTACTTGCTGTTACACTCATTTTATCTCAGTTACACGCAACCATAAATACTTTGTTAATAATGTAGAGGGCATATTAGGATAATTCTGATTTCGGGGATGCGAAGTTCAGATTATATTTTTTTTGAGCAAATACCCCAATAGCGTATGCTAAAATCGCCAGGGCAAAGCCGGATACAATGTCCAGAACGTAATGCTGCTTCGTCAATAATGCTGAAGTTATAATAATTAATGCACCAACTATCCAGATTACCACATAATCAGGTTTCCATCGTCTCAGGTAAAGAAATGACAACACACTGTAAAACGTATGACCGCTTGGAGTAGCATTGTAGGCTCTGTCAGTTTGATATACCATTGCAAGTAGCTTTGAAAAAATATCTGTGGAAGTAATATCAGGGCGAACAACGAACGTCGGGAAGATCAGATATACCAGATAACTGATTAATGTTGCCGTTATTATTGAAACGGCATAGGCTTCAAACTCTTGAGGTTTCGCTCTGATGGCAGCCCAGATCGGGAAGCCAACAAATAAAAGGTCTGCTAACAAATATGGCACAACCGCCGGCGGATATAGCGGTATAAACTTATCAATAGGTAATGACAATGGTATCCCGCCATGTGCCAGGCGATTAATGGGGAAATATAACGCTAATACTATTAGAATAATGACAAGCCACAATAATCTGCGGGATGACATAATGTCATTTCCTTATCCATTTTAACCGACTCAACCGGAGCAAGCAACTTGTTAGGACCACTTTCGACCTCGTAAAAAGGATTTCACTTCGCCGGACTTGTCATCCAATGTTATAGCGGCAGTAGTAGACGACGCATCACCCGCATCCGTTTTAAATTCAACATCTACTTTCCATTGGTTCGCAGTGTCGACATGCTCGGCATAAGTAATCACGAAGTGTTCTATTCCCAAGCCATTTTTGAGATGTTCTGCCACTAATTTTTTCAAATCCGTGAACTTGACTGAACCGGATGTATCCATATTTGTCCCTCCAAAACAACGAGCAACTCATCTTGTCCACATGGTAACACGGAATTTAGCATCCAATCAACCATATCGGCAAAACTCTCTCCTCGTTTTTCTATGAACCTGAAAACCTATATCAATTGGCGAAACAGTTCGGGCTGCTGAGTGGGACATATATTTGGGAACTGAGTGAACAAAAAAATTGTGACGTTAGCCGCTCATGTTTAACTATTGCCCATAAAATGGTTTAATTTGACGCATAGATGGATTCAAAGATTTCCGGCAGTGTGCAATAGATGTTGCATTGATTCGCTCATGCGGTGGAAAAAAATGAGGGCTTGTGAATCTCAATTCGACATCTGGTTCGATCTGCTCCGTGAATTAGTTATTAGCATTTGTAATAAATTTGTTAGGTTTTCCTTTAACTATTTATTACGACGATATGATTTGTACCTTAAAATAAGTTTGTGGTTTAACCACGAATGCGATTTTAAAAAAAGCGAGAAAGTATGAGTCCGTCCGAAATTTCAAAGAGTTCTTTTAAAACCCCAATAGCGGGAGGACAAAAGGAATTATTGTCCCGCAAGATAAGCGATTTGAAACTTGAAATCCCGGGCACACGACTTGAAACATTGATTAATGAACTTTATCAAGAGTTGGAAAGTGCAGGCGTTTCGTTCAAGCCCAAAACATACCTGGCTGATGAATGGGGCTGCCCCCACGGAGTCCCAGTAATTGGCATTCCTTTTTATTTGGCCGACCCTGGTCTGTGTAAATTGGAAGGTGAACTAACGGGGATAGAAGCTGAAAATGAAGACGACGTGATGATGTGCCTCCGCCACGAGGCTGGTCATGCCTTCAATTATGCGTATCGCTTATTCATGAAACCAGAATGGCGGCGCCAATTTGGAAAGTTTTCACAACCATATAAAGAAGATTATAAACCAACACCTTTCAGCACCAAATTTGTGCGTCATATACCGGGTTGGTATGCACAAAAACACCCTGACGAGGATTTTGCGGAAACATTCGCAGTTTGGCTTACACCAGGTTCGAATTGGAAGCGACAGTACGCGGACACTCCCGCCATGGCTAAACTGATATACGTTGATACACTAGTCCAAAAGTATGGCCGAAAACCGCCGGTGGTCAGTGACATAAAACTCGATATGCCAGTGCAAGAAATGACAATGACTCTAGATAGATGGTATCAAAACGGTAGAGATACCAATCGAGTTGGTCTTAAACTTCATGGCGCGCTTGACCATGATTTGCGAAGGCTATTGCCTGCAGAGCAAGGCCAACCGGCGGTCGATTTCCTTCAGGTTAATCGTCAACAACTGATTCAAGATATCAATCGCTGGACCGGTATTAATCGACCGCTTATGAGTGCATTGACTGATAAATTGCTAGAGAGGGTAAAAATCCTTGGTCTTAAGATTGAACCTGATCAATCAACGGCACAAATATTGAACGTGTCGATATTCCTTACTACACTGGCCATGAACTACATATACAGGGGTCAATTTGTAGATACTTGATATTGCCCCGATAAAAAAGGAGGCTGTTACAATGGATAAATTAAAGATTTCCGTACTGTTCTGGGAAGAGCGTACTCAAGAAGGAAACAAACACGATGAAGTAGTAGACGAAGTGGCCGCGGCCTTATCTGAAGGTGGTCATAAAACCTCGCTGATTGGAATATGTGATGATTTGAGGGAACTTCTGGACAAACTTGACGACAAACGACCCGACTTGGTGTTTAATTTGTGCGAGAGATTCGCGGATAACGACACGTATGAAATGCACGTTGCGAGCGTTCTTGAAATGCTCGGGCAGCCTTTTACGGGGACCAGCGCAGCAGGGATGGCCTTAAGACAAGATAAGGCGGTGACAAAAAAGCTCTTGAAGTTCCATGATGTACCCTATCCCAATTACGCCACATTTGACAAGGATAATCTCGAATTTGCCGGTAAAATGCATTTCCCTTTGTTTGTTAAACCTTTATATGGGGATACTTCCTTTGGTATTGATGATTCTTCACTGATAACTGGATATGCCAAACTTATTGAACGTATCGGTTTCATCCAAACACAGCTGAAGGTGCCAGCTTTGGTCGAAGAATATATCGAAGGACGCGAATTCTATATTGGTATTCTGGGGAACGAGGCAGCCGAAATATTACCAGTGATGGAGCTTGATTTTACTAAACTTCCCAGTGAATACGCGCACATTTACGGTCACGACGCCAAGTCGAATACCGTTAGTCCGCAATATGGCGCGGTTAATGTTATTGTGGCTACGGACCTTCTTCCTGAAGTTCGTGCGCGCCTGATAGCAGCCGGGCGAGAAGCAGCTTACGCCTTGAAAGCGCAAGACTACGCAAGGGTAGATATCAGGCTATCGGAAGTGGGCATCCCTCTTGTCGTCGAGGTCAACGCCAATCCTTATCTGGAACGAACCAGTACCTTTGCTTTGGCTGCGCTTCAAGCCGGCATGGGATACGCAACAATGATAAATCGAATTGTCGAGATTGCCAGAAAACGTTGGGAACCAACTCCATTCCTGATTGAATTACAAAAGAACAGGGCAACAAGGGCTAAATTGCGAAGACAATTAGAAAAAGCAATTGAATCTTGTGAAACATTGCCTTTAAAAGAAAACGTCAAGGAAAATGTCGAGAGTCAGTCCGGGCAAGCGAACTAGCAGTGTGCTGAAAAACTCCTTTTTAAATAAAAATAGGATCTCATCTAGGCACGAAACTGGGGCTCGATTTAAATCGATCTCTTTGGATCGGCACGGTGACTTGTGATAGCGGGAATACCGAGCTATTCAAAGTGGGTTAATGGTTAGAACAAAAATAAGATTAATACAATATGTCTTTATATTCATCGATTTTCATAAATTCTTTTTTGGCGAAAGAGCATAATGGAACAATTTTTACACTTGAGTTTCTTGCTTGCTCAACAATAATTTTAATTAAAGATGCTGCAACATTTTGACCTCTGATGTCAGGGACAACGAAAGTATGATCTATGACCCATAAATTTTTACTTTTAACAAATGTACATTCGCCGACTTCGTGCTCGTTATGATCATAGGCAGCTGCTCTATTTCTTTCCCTCTCAAATTGATAACGTATGGCACCTTTCTCTATACTAGGAGCATGAATTCTCTGAGGAATTTCCTGATTTTTTGATTTTGCCACCTGTTATCTCCTTTTTGGCTTATGTTTCTGATGTTTAATGAAGGTACTATTCTCGCACTCTTCAAAAAGCAATCCGCGACTCCTAACCTTTCGCTTACCTAACTTGGTCCATTCCTTATTAATCTTGTCGCTTTCAGAAAATGGAAATAATAGCCTCGCAATCACATTATCGCAATTTGTAATTGGGTTCCAAAACTGAAATCCGAGTCTAGTCTTATTACTTCAGGGTGGCAATGATTTCGCGGCAGAACGCGGGAAGGTCATCCGGACTTCGTGAGGTGATTAAATTTCCATCTTTGACAACTTCCTGATCCAAATAAACCGCGCCGGCATTTATTACGTCGTCTTTAATTGAAGGTACGCAAGTGGCTTTTTTGCCCTTCAGAATGCCAGCCGAAACCAGCACCCACCCGGCATGACAAATGGCCGCGACGACCTTTCCCTGGGTGAAACTGTCGCGAACCAATTTGAGCATTGCCGGATTGCGGCGCATCCGGTCAGGAGCATACCCACCAGGCACAATTACGGCATCAAAGTCGGAGGCGCTTATTGATTCTGCCGCGACTCCGCCTGGTGCAGGCATTCCAATCTTGCTGTGATATTCCTTGGCTCCAGCACCTATAACAGTAACTTTGGCTCCGGCTTCTTTCATCCGGTAAAATGGGTACCAGAACTCCTGTTCGTTATACAGGTCTTCAATCAAAATCGCAATCCGTTTTCCTGTTAACTCCATAAAAACCTCCTTCTACTGACGATTATCAAATATTTAGATTCAAACCGGAATCAATCTGATCTTTGTTCTGTTCTTTTTCAGCCACCAATTCGTAATTTGCCACGGTAGCGGCGAGCAGACAGGAACAAGTTTTACTGCCAGAAATGGGGATATTACCGCGCAAATTCTGGATTGCAGCCGCAGAACTTGAAAAAGAAGTCAAATTTGACTTCACCTGGATGCTCGTTACCCATCTTAACCAATCGGCACCCTCGCTTCCTCCTACGACGAGCCGCAGCGGGTATCCTCTCATCTGTGATAGTGCCTGTCCATTCATCTGGTAGGCTAGAAAAACTCCCTTTTCCATGACAGTTGAAAGAGGTAAATCGACAAAATAGCCGTCTGACCCCGTAAAAACAACTTCACTAGCTTCTGGAGACAGACCAGCAACATTGAGTAACGTCGATAGGGGAACACCTGTCCAATTATCCCATTCATCTTCTTCGCCTGGGCACACAATCTCTACTGGTAAGGTCACCGTGGAATATGTCTGGATTTGTGTATAGGAAAGAGACAACGGTGTGTTTACGAGTCCATTTATATCAAGTAGATAGGTATTAATATCAATATCGTAAAACGGGGTTGTAGTCGTTGGTTGCGTCGTCACAATTGGCGCCTCAGTTGTAGTTGTCGGGGTTTCCGATGGGGTTGTGGTACTTACTACGGGTGGCGCAGTTGTTGTTGTCGAACTCTCCACCGGCGCTGAGTTGGTTATCGCGGGTGATTCTGTCGTTGATGGCGTGGTTATTAGCATTGTCGATTTACTCAAGGTGGGTGGCTGATCTGCCGTGGTCGAACTTGGCAATGGTGAGTTCGTCACTTTGGGTGGCTGAACTTGGACTACATTAGCTCCGGATTGCGAGCACGCTGAAACGAGCCACATTACACATGTGACCACCGTCAATCCACATCCCATAAACAGTTTTTTGAATTTAACCATCTCTTCACCTCCACCACCGAAACCTATTTTAAATCAATGTCTCCAACTCTGCCGTAACATTTGTCACCAATTCTTGCAGAACCTGCAAGGGAGAAAAGGTTTATTTTGTTACCCCGATATTGACTGAAAATGCAGAAAAACATTAACGTACGGTCGTCTTTCAAATTAGCTTGGGATAAAATCGTTTTAGTGTTACGGGTAGTTTTTCTAATCCAATATATCGATAAAGTTCCGCGTGTCCTTCCACATGCCGGCCTAATTTGTCAGTCTGATTCATGTAGGTATTGACCCTGTGCAACAAAACAATAAAAGGGTGAGGCTGTGCGTTATTGTAAGCCGTTTCGAATAATAGTTTCTCGTCCTCAGTTAATAATGCATAACTACAATGCGCCTGTTCATGCGCTAAAACTCCCGCATTACACCACTCCGGCCTGACTTGTAAATGTCTGATGCCCGCCGCTTTCCACGTTCCAGCCGAATACGGAATCTTATCGTTTAATTCGACAAATATTGTATTTCTGAAATACTTGCGACTTTCAACAGGGACGTTATAACTGTCATACCACGCCTGGAAAACTTCATCAATATTAACGTTTGCCATTGTCTGAGAAAGGTTTTTCTGTTGTTCTGGGTGAGGTAAGGTTAATGGTCTTGTTTGTGCAGGCTGAGGCATAACAGGAGTAAGAATAGTGGTTGGTGTGGGTATCGATTGAAGTGTCTTTTTTTTAAACCATTTGATACACATAATAATTAGTCTCCTTTAGGATTTTGGTATGTCCTCTTGAGCAACCATAGAAGGTGATAAAATAGCCTGACATAATGTCACATGAATTACAAAAACTTGGCCAACAATTGCACGACATTAGATTTTGTCAGAATGAGGAAAACTTTTGGCTCTAGTAAATCATTTTATACCGGGTATAGGAAAGTCCCGATAGTGAAGGCCAGACTCTGAACTCTTGGCTAAACGTAAGATATTCAAAGGGAATGTACCTCTTGTTCTCAATTGGCGATAATTACAGCATGTTTTTATATAGGTATTACGAGGGATAATTCTATTAAATAAGTCAATCTGAAATTTTACATTATTCAATAACATTATATTTGTCTTGGCAAAGAGGATGGATTGGCATGGAAGCATTATCAAACGGTTTAAACCAATCTGAAAAACTCAGATTAACCATAGCCATTTCTTTTGCTTCTTCGCTATCTTCGAACCCATCGATTGACATATCATACAAAAATTCATGATCTACATCTTGAAAAATGGCATCCTCAAAATCACCAAATTCTGCTTCAATATGGTCATTTCCTAAAATCCCGGTTGCCTCTTCAATGAGTATGTGTAACGCAAGTTCCTCAGCTGTGCAAGCGAGCAGCGTATCGGATTTTTTAGGAAAATCAAGTTTATAACCGACAGTTAGTAGCGTGGCGTAAAAACGCTTTAGGAATAGCCCATCGTATAGATTCAGATATTTACTAGGGAGTAATTCGCGAAATGTATGGTCTGCATTATCGAGTTCGTAATCAAAGAATTCATCAGAAAGAATACATAACGCAGAAAACAAAGCATCTCGGTGATTATCAGGTAGGTATTTTGACCAAGCTTTAGCAAATTCAGTCATTTTAACCTCTTCAATTTTTTAGAATCTGTGAAACAAGCACAAGTTGGTTTGTTTGTTCTGTGCGGATTTAATCAGCACGATTGAAAGCGATTATATGCTTCTCTATTTGATTTTTCAAGATGTGCGGTTTCCGCAGATTAGAGGAACTCGACAATTTTTTCTATTGCCAGCCAATGGACGTTTAAAATACTATCACATGAGTAAACCTGCCCCCATTGTTTTTCTCATGGCCTTACGCTTACCTTTTTATTCGCATAATTATTATGCTCTGCCTCGAATTATCGCCAGTCTTTGGACTGCGGTATCTTTTCCAGCGCATTAAATGGCTGCACTTCATTCACCACCACATTACACGTACCTTCGCGTCTGGCCATGGTGCCTTTGATTATCATGAACGATGATTTGAATTTGTTCTCCTGGCTTTTATAAACCTGCGGAAAGACCATCAGCGAGATATGGCCGAACTCATGTTCCATAGTGGTGAAGACGACCTTACCGCGGGGCAAGAAGCTGCCGAAGGGCCGGAATAAAAGACTTCTTCTCAAAGAAAGAGTTCGGAATGCTTTCAATGCGGTCTTACCCATGCTCAATATTGAAAGCAGGAAGGTCACCACCATATGCAAGTCTTCTTCAGCAATAAGGACAATTGGCCTTACTATCTGCCGTATCAGTAACCTCCAACAATTATATTTTAAAAATGATGTACTACCCGTTATTGTGTTTAGTTCCAAAGAGATTATCGCATGGGCTGAATTTGGCGTGCTCTTCACTCAATAGGTCGAATCCCAGCGACCGCAGGTATCTCTCTGTCGTTTTAATGTCTGTATGTCCTAACATTTTCTGCAAAATGTAGATATCCATGCCGTTTGCTTTGCAGAGGGACGCAGAGGTATGACGGAAGACATGAGGTCCGCGGCGTTTGTCGGTTATCCCGGCCAGTTTGGTAATCCGGAAGATAGCGCATTGCATGGCGCTGGCTGCCAGCGGCGTCCTTTCTTCAGTTAGCCAAAGCGCGGACAACTGGTCTGTCCGTCTCAGGAGATAATGGTTAATCGCTACCCGGGTGGATAACCCGATTTTCACATAACGCTCTTTCTGGCCCTTACCCATGACTTTGATAATGCCTTCAAACACGTTGATATCGTTTTTCTGGATGTTGGCAAGTTCGAAAAGGCGTAGTCCAGTGTCGATGAAAGTGAGGACCGCCGCCCGCATCCTCAGGTCAAAGAAGGTGTCGCCGTTGCAGACTGCGAGTATCCGGACTATCTCCTCCTTGGTAAACGGGTAAACTATCTTCTCTGGTATTTTGGGAGGTTTGACATTGGCCAGCGGATATTGTTTGTTCTTGATAATCTTCTCGCCCTCCAGCCACTTGAACCATGTCTTCAGTGTTCTGTAATGGACGTGGACGGTCGCGGGCGTACAGCCTCTTTGGGCAATCCCTAAAAGATAGGTTCGAATCTCCATCGGTGTCGGGATATGGTCGCTGTCGAACTTGAGGAAGTCGCGTATCACCTGGGAGTAGATGCGGTGGGTTTTCGGGGATTTGCTTTCTTGCTGGATTGCCTGTAAGTAGAAAACAGCGTAGGCACCAAGGCGAGAATTTGTAAGCAGCGGGGCGAGAATGTTCTTGTAGTCTCGGTTTTGGGAACTAGGCAGCAAGTCGTGCATATTAATTTTTGGCTAAAAGTGTCGGTTTTAGCTTCATGGTATCCCAGGTGGGATTCGAACCCACGACCCGCTGCTTAGAAGGCAGCCGCTCTATCCAGCTGAGCTACTGGGACGTTTAAGCCACTCATAAATTCTACGATAAAAACCACCGCAAAACAAGCCACCACACTCAGTCCTTTCTCCCCTCGTGGGAGAAAGATAAATAGAGGGGCATTTCGGTTTTAATGTTTTGTTTTTCCCCCGATAATCATCACCTTGCCGTCGTTGTTCAGGCCGGATAATCGGAAGCTCTCCCCGCCCACTTTCTCCTCGAATTCCGCGAAGGCCGGCGTTTTCTCCACGTTATGCACCAGCATTACGCCCTTTTTCCGGAGGCTTGGCCAGATGGTCTTGAACTCCCGGGCCATGTTTTCGTAGGAATGCTCGCTGTCATGGAAAAAAAGGTCGACTTTGCCCGTCTTTTTCAGCAGCGCCGGCAGTTTCTCAGAGGTTAACCCCATCGTCAGTTCCCAGTGGTCCCGCAGGTAGTCCGGGATAATCCAGCCGCTCTGCATCTCGATGGGATTGGTCTTAACGCCGTCCACGAAAGCCCCTTTCCAGTTCTGGGTCACGGTATACCACGGCACGTCGATGGAATACAGTTTCCCCTGGCCGTTTTTATCCAGCCCACGCAGGATATACGAGGAAGAAGTGCCGCTGGCCACGCCGGTCTCCACCACAACATCAGGTTTCATTACCCGGCAGAGGACATACAAAGCCAGGCGGGAAGCCACGTCTACCGCAATTTTATAGGAAAAAGGCTTCTCACCGTCCCCGAAATTCGATTTGGTCGCGAGGCTGTTCTCCAGTTTTTTGTCCGAGACAATCTCGGTGATGTATTTTTTAATCTCCGCCTCGTCAGCACCCGTCAGGTTCTGCACAAAAGTCAGGATATTTGCCCGCAGTTCTTTCTCAATTTTCATCTTCTCTCCAGTACTTTACTAAACGCTACAATATCTATAATATAGCAGAGTATCGCCCCAGGATGCTTGTCTTGTAGACATAACCTTTACAAATGCGCTGCATGTGTTGTATACTAATATTAGTTTCAGTTTCGGTTATTAATGCTTTTGATAATCCCAGTAGATTTATAGTAGAGATGACCAGACTCTAACAATATTTAAAAGAGGAGGTCATCCCCATGAGTTTCCAGGAAAAGTCCCTCACGTGCTACGATTGTGGTGCAACGTTCGCATTCACCGTGGAAGAGCAAGAGTTTTTCTCGTCCAAAGGTTATACCAATGAACCGAAACGTTGTCCTGCATGCCGCCAGACGCGGAAAGAACGCCAGGGCAGTACCGGTAACCAGCGCAATAATTCCAGTTACCAGTCAACCCGCCAGATGTTCCCCGCCACCTGTTCGCGCTGCGGAAAAACAACCGAAGTCCCGTTTGAACCCAGAGAAGGCAGACCGGTTTATTGCCGTGATTGCTACAGCTCGGTCAAAGTAACCCGTTAGTAGGGCAAAAAATACCCGCAGTCAGGTAAATACCGGCTGCGGGTATATATCACCGAAAAATGTTTTTCAATTATACAAATCCAACTAAAACTACACAATCATTTTTATTCTAGGAGTTTAATGAGTTTCGAATCTTTCAATTTGCACCCGAGTGTCATGGCCGGTGTCCAGGCGCAAGGGTATACCAACCCCACACCAATTCAGGAACAAACAATCCCGCCGATTATGGAAGGCCGCGACCTTATCGGTCTGGCACAGACCGGCACCGGCAAAACCGCTGCTTTCGCGCTTCCTATCTTAAACAAGTTAGCCCAGGGTAAACGCGGCACATTGCGCGCGCTGGTTATTTCCCCCACCCGGGAACTTGCTGAGCAAATCTGCGACCAGTTTGCAGAGTTAGGCAAGAAAACCGGACTGCGGAATGTCGCCATTTATGGCGGCGTCGGCAAGGAAATGCAAATCCGCAAATTACGCAACGGCGCCGAAATTGCCGTTGGCTGTCCCGGACGTCTGCTGGACCATTTGTACGCCGGGGCGTTGGATTTATCCAAGCTGGAAATCCTGGTAATCGATGAAGCCGATCGCATGTTTGATATGGGCTTTTTGCCGGATATCAAACGGATACTGGAATGCATCCTGCAGCCGCGGCAAACGCTGCTGTTCTCCGCTACCATGCCGGACGACATCCGCCGCCTGGTCAAAGATGTTTTACATAATCCGGTGACCGTCCAGATCGGGCGTTCCGCCCCGGCGTCTTCCGTTTCCCACGCCTTATATCCGGTTCCCCAGAATCTGAAAACAGCTTTGCTGGAAGAAATATTATACCGGACGAAGACGGATTCGGTACTGGTGTTTGTCCGCACCAAACACCGCGTTGAGCGGTTGGCAGAACATCTCTACAAAGGCGGGTACAGTGTGGCCTCGTTACAGGGCAACCTCACACAGAGCCGGCGTCAGGCAGCTTTAGACGGTTTTCGTTCCGGCGCCATCAAAATCCTGGTAGCCACTGATATCGCCGCTCGCGGCATTGATGTTTCCAACATCTCGCACGTCATTAACTATGATATGCCGGAGAGTGTGGATGCTTATACTCACCGTATCGGACGGACAGGGCGTGTCGAGGAAACCGGGGAAGCATTTACCTTTGTTACCCATGAAGACATGGCCTTAGTCCGCGACATCGAGAAAGTACTCGGCAAACCGATTGAGCGCCGCACGCTGGAAGGGTTCGATTATAAGACTCAGGCCTCGGACAAAGAAGTTCGCGCACCGCGCGCAGCGGGCAAAGCGCCGTTCCGCAGACCGGGCACAGGCAGCGGCTCCCGCGCCGGTAGAAGGCCGCAATACGGCAGCCGAAAACCGCAAATGGCTGGCAGCAGAAGCAACTAATCCTTAATCACACTGATAAATAGCTGCAAGAGGTGGGCGCAGTCGACAGACTAACCCCACCTTTTTTATTCGCCAAGATTCACGTTCCAAATAACAATTTGGTGGGACACGCGTCCCTGCCCGTTTATTACACCTAAAAAATCCCTTTACATTGACAATTCCATCTTCTGTGATTATACTGGCTTTATTATCCGCGGGAGGGCAACAACATGCTGAAAGGGAAACTGGTGGAACTCCGTCCTGTGCAAAGGGCCGATATTTCTTATTTTCTGCAGTGGTTCAATGACCCCGAAGTCACTCAATACCTGTTAATGTACCTGCCCATGACCGAAATGGCGGAGCAGAAATTCATCGAAGATTTAGGCACGCAGCCGGCGGGAACAAATGTCTTTTTTGTCATAGAAGCGATTGAAGGTGAAAACCGTCGCCCCATTGGCAGTTTAAATTTACATAATATCAATCCTAAAGACCATAATGCGACTTTTGGCATTGCTGTCGGGGATAAAAAATACTGGAGCAAAGGTTACGGCACAGAAGCTGCCGGGTTGCTTATCCGGTACGGTTTTGAACAACTGAACCTGCACCGTATTTCGTCCTCAGCCTTTTCCTTTAACGAACGCAGTATTAAAATGCATTTGAAGCTCGGATTTAAAGAAGAAGGCCGCCAGCGCGAAGTGGTTTTCAAGAACGGCGCTTACCATGACGAAGTGATGTTCGGATTGCTGCGGGATGAATGGCAGAAGAGAAAATAGTCAATTCTGAGCTGTTTGTGGTTTTCTGTTTTATATTTTGAATTTGTTTCGGATTTCGATACCTTCGGGGATTTATGATTTATTTGAAATTTTCCATTGAATTGCTTGATTATTGAGTCTTGAATCTTGATTTTTTTACTGGATGTAGCTATCTTTATAGTTTGCGTATATAATAAAAACTTATGACAGTCGTTGTAACCGGCGCCTCAGGACATATCGGGCTCAATCTGGTACGCGCACTGGTGGCGGAAAAACGTTCCGTGCGCGCGGTGGTACACAACAATCATCAGGTTCTGGATGGTCTGGGTGTGGAAATTGTGACGGGTGATGTTACCGACATGGCATCCTTAACCCGCGCTTTTGAAGGCGCTGATGTTGTTTATCACCTGGCAGGCGTTATTTCGCTGTTGAGAAATGAATGGCCGCTGGTGGAAAAAATCAATGTCCAGGGCACGCGCAATGTCATCGAAGCCTGCCGCAGTAGCCATGTCAAACGGCTGGTGCACTTCAGTTCTATCCACGCCATTAATCCGGAACCGCTGGATATGCCGGTTGACGAAACCCACCCGTTAATTCAAGGGCACCGCTATCCGCCTTACGACCTCTCCAAAGCCGAGGCGCAGCGGGAAATCCGCAAAGATGTCGCCGCCGGACTGAACGCCGTGGTCGTAAATCCTACCGGTGTTTTCGGCCCATACGATTACCAGCCGTCATTTTTCGGCACGGCTTTACTGATGATGGCGAACGGTCAGATGCCGGCGTTGGTTGACGGCGGATTTGACTGGGTAGACGCCCGCGATGTGGCGCAAGGGGCAATACTGGCGGAACAAAAAGCCCCGTCCGGCAGTGAATACCTGCTTTCCGGTCATTGGGTCTCGATGCGGGAGATCGGTGCCGTTATGCAGGAAATTTCCGATTCGTCCATTCCCGGTTTTGTCTGCCCGATGCCGGTGGCCAGATTCGGCGCCCCGTTTGTCACCGCTTACAGCAGCATATTTAAAAAACGCCCCATTTTTACCAGTGTCTCTTTGAATGCCCTGCGCTCAAATCGCAATATCAGCCACGAAAAAGCGACCCGCGAGTTGGGCTATCAGCCGCGGCCTTTTAAAGAAACATTAACCGATACAATGAAATGGTTCGCGCAAAACGGGAACCTTAAGTGCAGGTTGAAGTAATACATGAATATCCAGACATTTTACAATGATTTACTGCTGGCTTCGTTCTTACTGGCGGCAATTGTTTTTGTCACTTTGTTCTTTTTTGCCGCGCCTTACGGGCGGCATCTCCGAAAAGGGTGGGGGCCGGAAGTCCGCAATAAACTGGCCTGGATTGTCATGGAATCGCCTTCCCCGCTGCTTTTTGCCCTCTGTTTTCTGGTGGGGAAAAATCATTCGCTGGTACCGCTGATATTTCTTGTGTTGTGGGAAGCACACTACATTCACCGCGCTTTTATCTATCCGTTCAGCCTGCGCGGGAACCGTATGATGCCGGTGTCTGTGATTGCGATGGCCGTCGTTTTCAACCTGATGAACGCGTTTTTAAACGGCCGCTATGTTTTCACCTTGGCGACGCAGTATACGACACAATGGCTGACCGACCCGCGTTTTATCGGGGGTCTTGTTTTATTCGCGGCCGGGTACCTGATTAACCGTTCCTCCGACCGCATCCTGCGCAACCTCCGCGCGCCGGGGGAAACCGGTTACAAAATCCCGCAGAATGGTTTTTACCGCTGGATTTCCAGCCCGAATTATTTCGGGGAAATCGTGGTCTGGTGCGGTTGGGCGCTGGCGACCTGGTCGCTGCCCGGACTGGCATTTGCAGTGTGGACGATTGCCAACCTCGCGCCGCGCGCCCGTTCCAATCACAAGTGGTATCAGGAAACTTTCCCGGATTATCCGGAAGACCGCAAAGCTCTGCTGCCAAGATTATGGTAGTATGGTAGGGGAGAACTTGCGGTAAGTTTCGTTGAATGGTTAAAAGGACTTGCGAACCCGCCTTTACATCCTTTGTAATACCAGCATCATCTTGAATTTGTGATTGGCCGCCAGCGAATGGGACTTGTTCGCCGGGATGGTTATCATTTCCCCGGCTTTCAGATGGAAGGGTTTATTGGAGACAGTGACATCGGCCTCGCCATCCAGTATCGAGAGCATTGCCTCAAACGGTGCGGTATGTTCGCTTAAACCCTGGCCGGCCGCAAAAGCAAAGACCGTGACGGTCTCCATCTTCGTATCAATCAGCGTTTTGCTGACGACGGCATTGTCCTGATACTCGACCAGGTTAATCAGTTTGCAGATGGGCGGCAGGTCTGCGGCGGTTTGCTGTTTTTTATTCTCTGCCATAAGCGATGCCTCCTCGACTGGCACCATTCTAATATATCAATTGTTTTTTCGCAACTGGCATAATAGCTTCAATCTGAGAGTATTATTTCCCGTTTTCGGCATCCTGGATGGCTTTTTTTATCGTCCTTATCCATTCGAAGAGCAGGAAAAGTTGCGGTTTCAGGATGGTCTGTTTATAAGGCCGGATGAACTGGAAAGCGGCCATCCGGCTGCGGGGGCTGCTGCCGTCGAAATAGACGATGCTCAAACAGAAATGCGGAATCGGGGTCCAGTTGTAAGCCCCGATTTTTAAACCGGCCACGGCAGACAACGGTATCTGAAAATTATCGTTATTCATTTTGAAAGCATGGCTCAGCACGGTTTCCATCGGGGCGTCCGCCAGTTTCCTGATGCTGGCTTCCACTTCCGGACCGGACTGGATAATATTCAGGAAAATGAGGCGGCGGTTGGTTAATACCAGGTTGCCCAGCCGCAATTTGCGCGGTGTCTGTATCCACTGCGTCCACTTCCGGTGTTCTTTGATAATTGCTTCGGGTTCTGCGTTTTTAGTCATTTAATTCCTGCCTGCGAATGCTTTATTAATGATACCACAGCTTTGATTTGGGATGTAGGGTTAGATTTATTCATGCTAAGCAGGGCCTGAGTTAGAGGGGCGCAGCCCCTCTAAGTAACCTCCTCCCTCGCCGCTCGAGGAGAGGGAGCCAGAGGGTGAGGTTTTATTGGAGTAAGTAAATACCGGCAATCGGTAACATTTCTCATTTAAATTAATACGAAGAAAGTGAAGGTGTACAACAATTGCTTCCCTCTCTATTTGCATTTACTTTTCCGTGCGTTATATAATGGCGGCACGATGAACAAATCAGAACAGGCCCGGGCCGTGATGCTGGAACACCATTTGAACTGCGCCCAGTCGGTGGTATCTACCTATTGCGAAGAGTTCGGACTGGACCGGAACCTCGGGTTAAAAATGGCGATGGGGTTTGGCGGCGGGATGGCCCGCACCGGCAAAACCTGCGGCGCGGTGACCGGCGTTTACATGCTCCTGGGACTCTCGCAGAGAATCAACGAAAATAAAGCCCGCGAGAGCATCGAGCGCACCTACAAACTGATGCGTGATTTCAACCGTGAGTTTAAAGCCTTACACGGCTCACTGGACTGCAAAGACCTGATTAAACTGGATTTAGCTGTCCCTGAACAGCGGGCGGTAGCGCAGGACAAACATCTTTTCATCACGGTCTGCCCGGATATCGTCCGGGACGCGGCGAAAATCATGGAATCGCTGCTGGCTACTTGTTAAACAGCACCAGGATAATATCGCCGTCCTGGACCTCGTAATCGCGGCCTTCGATGTGCTTTTTGCCGGCTTTGGCCACTGCCGCTTCGCTGCCCAGCGTCATCAGGTCGTCGTATTTAATCACTTCCAGACGGATAAAGCCTTTCTCCATGTCCTTGTGGATTTTACCGGCCGCCGCCGGGGCTTTTTCATTTTTCTTGCAGGTCCAGGCGCGCACTTCGTCCTCACCGACGGTGAAGAAGTTGATTAAGCCCAGAACCCGGTAAGCGGCGTGCATCAGCCGTTCCATCGAGGATTCTGCCAGGCCGAGGTCTTTCAGGAATTCCTGCCGTTCTTCCGGCGCGAGCTGGCTGATATCGGCTTCGTCTTTGCCGCAGACCGTAATCACTTCCGCATTTTCCGCCGCGGCAATCTGCTGCAGCGCCGCCACATATTTATTGCCGGCGTCCGCCATGGTTTTGATGTTGGCAATATAGAGTACCGGTTTCAAAGAAACCAGGTTGCATTCAAAAACGCTGGCTGTTTCCGCCGCGGTTAATTTCTGTTTGCGCGCCGGGATACCTTGCTGGATGGCAGCGTAGATTTTCTGACAGTGCTCGTTCTCGCGGATAGCATCCTTGTCGTTGGCTTTGACTTTCTTTTCCAGTCGCACCAGCTTGTTTTGCAGCGTGGTGCTGTCCGCGGCCATCAGTTCCAGGTCGACGGTTTCCACGTCGCGGACGGGGTCGATGGTTTCAAAGGCGAAGGGAATCGCGCCGTCCTCGAAGCAGCGCACGACATGCAGCAGCGCTTCGACGTCTTTGATGTGGCCGAGTAATTTGGAACCGCGGCTGTCGCCGGCGGATGATGTTTGCAAACCGGGGATATCCACGATTTCGAGGGTGGACCAGACGGTTTTGCGCGGGTGATACATTTCGACAAATTTATTAATCCGCCCGTCCGGCACGTTGACGACGGCCTTGTTCATTTCCGTGCCGTAACCGGACGCGCCGGCCGCCGTGAGGGCGTTAAAAATTGTTGTTTTCCCGCATGAGGGCAACCCTACCAGTCCGCAACTTAAACCCATTTTCGTAATCCTTCAATTAATGTACAAATACCATTATAGAGGATTCAGGGCGTTTCACAAAATGTGAAACTCAAAACCCAAATATCAAATTCCAACTACCAAATAAATCAGAAATCCGAAGCACGAAATCCTAAACAATACCGAAATGCAAATTCCCCAATGCCCCCTCTCTCCAAACTCTCTCCCGCGCTGGGGCGAGAGGGCTGAGTTTGTGGTTAGTTCCCTCGCCCATACATTTTGCGCTAACGTAAAAGTATTTCGCCTGCGCGGGCTTAAAAAGGACTGACCTTGGAACTTCCTCCCTCTCAGGGAGGGATTAAGGGAGAGTGACAATTTCTATCAACCGGAGCCTATTCTCCGGTGCATTTTTTTGTATTTGGAAATACAATAACTTTTCTCGAAATTAAGTATGCGGCGCCCCTCGCGGTTAACGGGATAGTAAGATGCGATTTGGGATTTTGTCCCAAACTGTAACGAAATACCCGGATTGAAGATTAAAATCTCTTTTACCGGATGTGGGGTGTAGTGAAGTG
>Ga0326727_10008593_pt1 | contig 25769 bp, 24 predicted proteins | sample MB2enrmetagenome_FD_207643 | JGI IMG/M metagenome (GOLD analysis project Ga0326727, IMG submission 207643) | Lab enriched peat soil microbial communities from McLean, Ithaca, NY, United States - MB29MY | ecosystem: Environmental > Terrestrial > Soil > Wetlands > Peat | place: USA: New York...
ATACGGCTTGGAACTGGCGGCGATTTGCCCGAATAGCTCGCGCACGCACGCCGGAATATCCTCCATCGCCTCGGCGATGCGCGCCCCCAGGCGGCTGTCATACTCGCCAATCCGGAATTGCGACAACAATTCGCTCAATGCCTTCTTCTGGTCCGGCATCGTCCGCGCCGGATCCAGGCGCGTTTCCAATTCGACGGCGGAAAGGGTGATGGCCGGAAAGGCCCGCAGAAGCGCTCTCGGGTCCAGCAAGTAGCCCTCCAGTTCCGGAAAATCCATCGTCACGACCTGCTCGGGCGGAAGCTGCAATTGCTCGACTATCGTTTGCCGTGTCCGGCTGGACATCTCGCTGCCATTGCCGAAGACGGCGAAGACCAGCGTATGGACGAAATTGCTCAACGCGATGCGGGCGTTGGCGTAATAATTCAGCGTGCAGGCCCCCTCGGCATCCAGGAATTGCACCTTGACGCGGAAGTCGAATTTCCTGGCCCAGGCCTCGAAGATCGGCACGTGGTCGTCCTCCTCCACAAAGACAATCGCTTCGGCCTCGAAGCTGAACGACGGCTTGACGCCCAATTGCTCGATGACCTCAAAGGCCTCGTCCGGCGTGACCGCCGCCGCCACCGTCGATTGTTCGGCGTCCCGCTCCACAATAAACAGGGAGGAAAGCGGGCAGGAGGCGGCGATGGCGGTGGAATGGGTCGCCACAAAAAGCCGCTTGCTTTTGCCCTCCTCGCGCAGGAAGTGAAACAGGCCCAGTTGCGCCTTGGGATGGAGGTAGGTTTCCGGTTCCTCGATGCAGACCCACGCGCCCGGCTTGGCCAGGATCACTTTGGCGACAATGGCCACGACCGAGCGCGTGCCGAAACTCATCTGGTTTATCGAATAGACCAGTTCTTCGTCGGCCTCGTCGATCAGCCCCAGCGTGGCCTCGTTGTGCGTCGTGGGCGTGTAAAGTTTGCCCAGGTGCGGCACCAATTTCGACACCTCCGATTCGATTTTGCGGAATTGCTTGGGCTTGTTGTTGTAGAGCCAGTGCAACACGTCCGGCAGGTTCGACACGTCCGGCGCCAGCACGTGCTCGCCGAGGATCGGAGAGGAAGTGGGCATTTTGCGCAACGGATCGGCCCACTCCAGATTGGCGAATTGTTGATAGACCGCGTCCGCCAATTCATAAGAAATGGGCTGCGCGCCGGGGCCGTCGGGCCGGCCCAGCCGCAAACGAAAGGGTTGCGCCGCCTCCGCCTCGGTTTCGATCATCAACGGCTCCGACGGCAATTCCCCTCCGCAACGCTTGCACAGGGTTTCCAACTGGCCGCACGAGACGTCGAGGCTGTGCGGCGTCCCCTTGATCGTATATATCACGAACGGGTTGCCCCCCGCCACGTTGGGCGTGGAAAGCTCCTCGCTGAATCCTTGCAAGCCTACGGTGACCTTGAGAGTCAAAACGGAGAGGAAACTCGAACTGACAACCGCGGGGGCCGATAGGTGGGGATTGCCGGCGAAAAGACGATGGACGATGACGAGCCGCTTTCTCGGAGTCGGAATAAAGTCGAAATGAAACTCCATCGAATCCTCCGCCCGTTTGCGATGGATGACATCGGCAAGGCTGTTGCCGCGCGCCGCCACGGCCCGCTCCATGCTGACCGCGGCTTCTGAAAGAAACTTGAAAGCGTCCAGGCAATTGGATTTGCCCGCGTTGTTCCGTCCCATGAGCAGCGCGATGTTGTTCAGGTCGTTGAACTGGATTCGCTTGATGCTCTTGTAATTGCTGACCGCGGCGCGCTTGAGACTTAAGTCAATCAGTTCCATCCACTACGCCTTACATAGAGGTTTTTGTGGAAGTCTCAAGGGGATTCGACAGGTGATTCGTCAGCGCCCCGGGGGCGGGAAGGTTTCCGTCCGGATCGATGGCACTGCCCGATTATTGTCTGAGCCGGTTCTCAGCCCCGGTCGCCTAATGGGTTTTCCACCACAAAAGCAGAAGACAGATGCCCGTCAAGCCGCCCAATGGAACCCACACGTAATCCAATGGGTGCCAGCGCCGCCGGTATCCAAACTTATTGGTGCGAAACAACAGGCCGATGCAAATGGCATAAGTCACCAGAAAGCAGATTACGTCCCACACCACCGGTTTGGGCAACGGCGTCATCAGTTTTTTTTATCTCGATCAGGCTGCTCAAGTCGTTGTGCCTGTTCGCATTCTAGAAAGAATCGTACACTTTGGACACCGTGTTGTCTGCGAGGGAAATCCGGTTTCGCTTGTAGTGCTCTCCCTCACACCTGCCCCTCCGCCCGGCCCCTGGGCTACTCCCCCTTGCGCGCTTTGGCGGGGACTTTCTTTTTGTAGGGGGAATGGAGATTGAAATAAATCCCGCACAGCGGCCGTTCCTGCTCGGTCTGGCTGAGAATGATCGTCACTTGTTTGTCCAGGGCGATTCCATGGCGCAGATGCGGGCCGCGGCTGACGTAGGCCCTGATCGCCTTGTCCAGCAGCGACACCAGCGCCTGGTGGCACTCCTCGGGCGTCTTGTCGATGCATACCACGTGCGTCTCGTAAGCCTTGAGAGCTTCCGCGATCTCAGCCTGAAATGTCTCGACTGTCAAATCCATTTTCTGTCGGCCCTTTCGCACGCGGCGAGGCGCGCGGGCCTAAAATAGCGCTGCCAAGCCGTATCATAGTCGCTCCTTCTTCCACCGCCACTTCAAAATCGCCGCTCATTCCCATGCTCAAGTGCGCCAGGGGCGCGCCCTGCAGTTCTTCGCATTGCGCCTTCAACTGCCGCAATCGCGCAAAAACCGGACGCACCTTCTCCGCCTCGCTCACGAAGGGCGCCACCGTCATCAGCCCATGCACTTCTATCTTCGGCAGCCCGTTGAGTTCCTTTAACTCCGATAGAACTTTTTCCGGCGCGTAACCGAATTTGCTCGATTCTCCGGCGACATTGACCTCCAGGAGCACCGGCATCGTCTTGGCGGATTTCTCCGCCCATTTGTTGATCTCGCGCGCCAGCGCCAGGCTATCGACGCTCTGGATCATCTCGAAAAAATGCACCGCGTCCCGGCACTTGTTCGATTGCAAGTGGCCGATCAGGTGCCAGTGCAGCCGGCCGGGGCATTGGCCCATTTTCGCCCGGCCCTCCTGCACGCGGTTCTCGCCAAAGACCTCCAGGCCCAATTCCGCCGCCGCGCACACCACTTCCGCCGGATGCCCCTTCGACACCGTGACCAACATAACCGAGCCGGCGTCGCGTCCCGACCTGGCGCAGGCCAGGGCAATGCGCTGGCGCACGCTGTTCAAGTTGGCGGCAATATCCATAAAACCAGGGCTGGAGCGGCGGGATGGGCCTTCAGCACAAGCCCGCCGTTTCCTCAAAGCCGCGGAGGATGTTCAGGCATTGCACCGCCTGGCCGCTGGCCCCTTTGGCGAGGTTATCCAGCGCGCTCATCACCATCAACCGTCCCGTGCGCCCGTCCAGCCGCCACGCGATTTCAATGACGTTGCTCCCGGCGACGTTTTTGGTGTCCGGCAGCGATTTGTCATCCAGCAGCCGCACAAACGGCTCTTCGCCGTAGGCTCCCTGGTAACAACCGGTGATTCGATCCGCCAGCGCCTCCATCCCGCTTTCGCTCTCGAACTGCCCTTCCGGGGAAAGGTAGAGCGTCGTCACAATGCCGCGGTTGATCGGTATCAAATGCGGTGAAAACTGAATGATCACCGGATGGCCCGCCGCCAGGCCCAGTTGTTCCTCCATTTCCGATAAATGCCGGTGCTTGGGAATCCCGTAGGGCCGGGCGCTGTCATTGCACTCCGCGAACAGGTACTCCAACTCCACCTTCCGCCCCGCCCCGCTCACCCCGCTCAGGCTGTCGGCAATGATGCCCGTGCTCTTGACGATTCCCTCCTTCAGCAGCGGCAGCACCGGCAGCAACACGCTGGTCGGGTAGCATCCCGGCGCCGCAATGAGCGAAGCCCCCTTGATCTCGGCGCGATAAACCTCCGGCAGGCCATACACGGCTTGTCGCAGCAACTCAGGCGCGGGATGGTCGTGGCCATAAAAGTCCTTGTAAACGGCGGGGCTTCTGAGGCGGAAATCGGCGCTGAGATCGATCACCTGGCAACCCAGCTTCAGGAGGGGGGCCGCCAATTCCGCCGCCACGCCATGCGGCAGGGCGAGAAAAACCACCTCGGCCGCTTTGGCCAAAAGCCCGGCGTTCGGCTCGCTGAAGCGCAGGCCCTTGGCCTGCGGCTCATTGGCATACTTGGGAAACACGCGCGCCACCGTCTGCCCGGCGTATTGCCGCGAGGTCACCGCCGCCAACTCCACCCGCGGATGGCGCAGCAACAGCTTGACCAGCTCCTCGCCCGAATACCCCGAAGCTCCCACAATCGCAACCTTCGTCTGATTTGTCATGTCCGTGCCCTAAATAACCGCCGCACCGCCCCACATGCAAGCGCGATCCGGGTCGTCTGTGGGTCACCACGGCTCGAGACTCACCGTGCCCAACCCTTTTCCTTGAGTTGGGACCAAGCCAATCCAATCTGCGCCGCATTGAAAATCTCTGCCTTGCGTTTGTTCCAAGAATGCACTTCGGAAACTGTCTTCGGCAGATTCTCGCGGCATTCCGGCGTTTCCTTCAAAACCCAATGAACAGTGGACAACAACTCCAAGCCAAACGGCGTCTCGAATCCATCGATTAAGTTCTCTACGCGATCTGCGCGTTCCAGCGTTTCTGGATACTCCGCTTCCAAAACTTGCATAGCCTTTTCAATGGCCGCTGGGACTACCTCGACACTGGCATCGCGACTCCGGTCGCCATAGCCACGGATGAAGTGGCCTTCGATGCGCTGCATAACGTGATGCAACGTTTCGGCGTACGGTCCATATTTCCCTTTGACGAAATTCAACTTCAACGGCTCGCCGGCTTCCTGGAGGAAATACGCCAGCTTCTGAATCTCCATCATCGTAAGCTCGTAACCAGGGATTAAATACTTGCTTAAAATTCCAAGCAGTGCCGCTCTGCCCCGGCTCATGTTCGGTTCTTTGGTCGCAATCCTCATTTCGCGATTAGCTGGCGCTCCGACTGGTTCGTAAACCAACACCATCACATCTTCCAACTCCCCCAGCTTGCGCTTAATCAAGTTCCGCACAACGCCCCAATCCAACCCGCCGTTGCCGCATCCAAGCGGCGGCACGGCAATGCTCTTGATGCGGTGGGCGCGAATTATTTCCACCAGCGCGTCCAGTCCGTTGTCCACGTCCCCAATCTTGGATTTCCCTTTCCAGTGCTTTTTCGTTGGGAAATTGATGATGAACTTCGTTCCCATCAAGTTCCCCGTGGCAAAGACAAACATCCGGCCCGGCTCCACTTCGCCGTGTTCGCAAGCCAGTCGATATTTCTCGTAGTTCTCCGGGAAAGCCTGTTTGAATTGAAGCGCGATGCCTCTTCCCATCACGCCCACGCAATTCACCGTGTTCACCAGCGCATCCGTGCCGGCTTCGAGTAAATTGCCTCTTGTGTATCGGATCATGTCGCTCTGGAACACACTCAAAAATACCACTCCCTGCGCACGCGAATCAATGGCCGAAATGCCGTCGGCGCAATAATGTTTTCCACCCTCTGACGCGTCGCTTCATCCATCACTCCGATCTCCCCAACCAACTCCAGCGGAAACTGGTCTTTGACGAGGAACTCCGACTGGCGCCGGCAGCGACCATCCGCAAAGTCATTCCAATACTTGGCCTGGATCACGCTCCACGGCACCTTGCCAAGCTCCGTCAGCCTGTCGAACTGAAGCACATAGCGCATGATTGCGTGACCGTCCGTGAACACGAATCCCAATCCCGCCCGTTCTACCGTCTCCGCATCTGTGGTCAGATAAATCATCTCGCGCTGCTTGCGGCAGCCCTCCACCTTTCCACCGTTGATCGCGTACAACATTGGCGACAGCGGGCCAAAGTAAAATGCGACGTAATCGGCCACGCATCCTCCTGGACCGACATGCACAACCGTCTGTTCACGTTTGGCCATGATGTCGAAATGAACGGCGGCACGCTTCTCCAAGGCTTTAGCCTTGAGCGCATTGGGTGACCAGTCGCATCCCCACTCCAGCAGGCTGGGGAGGTTCTCAATGTGGACCATGCGATAAATCGGGTGCAACTTAAAATCCCAGTCTTTTATTCGCGCCACCACGCCGTCAACCCAGCGCTCTGCTTCCATTTGAAAAGGCTGGATTGTAGATCGTAGCAGGGCCAGCTTTGGAAAATTGGCATATCCTCATCCTCATCATCATCGATCCGGTCGGGTCGCTTCCGGCCTGCGTCTGCGCCCAGCGGCCGATGGCGCCGACGGATTCAATGAAATGTTTAACTGTCCTCATCTGCGCCATGCCGTTGTAACCGGCGGCAGCTTGGTGTCCAAGCGGCCTTTTTGCAAGCCCTACTCCCTCAATTGCGGCCCCCGGGTGCTTCGGAAAACAAGATCCCTCTTGCATTCCACCCCGCACCGTTTATCTCTGGACGGCAATTTTCAAACGTTAAACTGACATGGCTTACAAAGATATAAAACCGCCGGCGGGCGGAAAGATCTCCGTTGCACCAGGCGGCAAACTCAACGTGCCCGATACTCCCATCCTCCCCTTCATCCGCGGCGACGGCACCGGGCCGGATATTTGGGCGACGAGCGAACGGGTGTTTGATAGCGCCGTCCAGAAGGCCTACGGTGGACGGCGCAAAGTTTCGTGGTTCGAGGTCTATGCCGGCGAGGAGGCCTTCAAAAGATTCAACACCTGGCTGCCCGGGGACACCGTCGCGGCTTTCAAGGAGTTTCTGGTCGGCATCAAAGGCCCGCTCACCACACCGGTCGGCGGCGGCATCCGCTCGCTCAACGTGGAATTGCGCCAGCAGCTCGATCTCTACGTCTGCCTGCGGCCGGTGCAGTACTTTCAGGGCGTCCCCTCGCCTGTCAAACACCCGGAGAAGGTCCAAATGGTCATATTCCGCGAGAACACGGAGGACATTTACGCCGGGATCGAGTGCGCCGCCGGCTCGCCCGAGGCGCAAAAGTGGCTCGATTTTCTGGCCAAAGAATTCCCCAAGGCCTTCGGCAAAATTCGCTTCGGCACAAAGGAAAAGGCCGAACAATTCTGGGCCGCCGTCGGCGCCAAGGGTTTTCCATCCGACGTGCGCGTGGGCCTGGGCCTCAAGCCCGTCAGTTTCAGCGGCTCGGTACGGCTGATTCACAGCGCCATCAGTTACGCCGTCAAGTTCCACCGCAAGAGCGTGACCCTCGTGCATAAGGGCAACATCATGAAATTCACCGAGGGAGCGTTCCGCGATTGGGGCTACCAGGTGGCCAGGGAATTCTTCGGCGCGGTGGAAATCGACGGCGGGCCGTGGTGCAAAATACCGCAAGGCAAACCGGGCGCCGGCTTGGTCATCAAAGACTCCATCGCCGACATAACCTTGCAGCAGGTGCTGACCCGGCCCGAGGACTTTGACGTGATCGCCACCCTCAATCTCAACGGCGATTACCTCAGCGACGCTCTGGCCGCGCAAGTGGGCGGCATCGGCATCGCCCCCGGCGGCAACATCAATTACATCACCGGCCACGCCATCTTCGAAGCCACCCACGGCACCGCGCCCAAATACGCCAACCAGGACCGGGTCAATCCCGGCAGCGTGGTGCTGAGCGGCGAAATGATGTTCCGCCATTTGGGCTGGGTCGAGGCCGCCGACCTGATTGTCAAGGGACTCGAAGGCGCGATTGCCTCCAAGCGCGTGACCTACGATTTTGCGCGCCTCATGCCGGGAGCGACGGAAATCAAATGCTCCGAATTCGGCGACAACATCATCGCGCACATGTAAGCGCGGTTTCGTTACTTCCCGCGCCGATGGTAGGTTTTTCGGTGCGGAGCGCGCTTCGAGGCGGCGCGCTTTTTGTACTCCTCCAAAATCGCCGCCGTGGCCGTCGCGCCGCAACGGTTGGCGCCCAACTCGCGCACCAGCATCAACCCATCCAGGTCGCGCACGCCGCCGGCAGCCTTGACGTTGACCTTGGGTGAGCAACCGGCCCGCATGAGTTTGAGGTCCTGCGCCGTCGCCCCGCGGTAACTGTATTTGCCGTCGGGACCTTTGACGAAGCCAAAGCCGGTGGAGGTCTTGACCCAGTCGGCCCCGGCCCGCTCGCTGATCTGGCAGAGCCTGCGTTTAAACTCGTTCCCGCTCAGCCCGGCGCCGCCCTTATCCAGGAAATCGTTCTCGAAGATCACCTTCACTTTGGCCCCTCGGGCGTGCGCTTCGTCGCAGACCCTCTTGATGTCGTTCTCGACATAGTCCCAATCTCCGCTCAGCGCCTTGCCGATGTTGATGACCATGTCGATCTCCACCGCCCCGTCTTTACAGGCCAGTTCGGTTTCGTAACGCTTCGCCTCGGTGGCGCCGCTGCCGTGGGGAAAGCCGACGACGCAGCCGGCCAAAACGCCCGTGCCTTTGAGCAATTGGGCCGCGCGCCGGACAAAGTAAGGTTTGATGCACACGGAGGCCACGCCGTATTTGACGGCCAGCCGGCAGCCATCCTCCAGTTCCTGGTCCGTCAAGGTTGGGTGCAGGAGGGAATGATCGATCATCCCGGCCAATTGCGCATAGCTGTATTTCTCCACTCCCGATTTCATAAGCGCACTATATTATATGACAGAACATGGCGTCACGCAGCTTCGGCTCGAACCAGGTGCTCTTGGGTGGCATGATGCCCCCGCCGTCGGCTATGGACATGAGGTCCTCGATGCTGGTCGGAAACAGCGAAAAGGCGCACGCGTATTCTTTGGTATTGACCAATTTCTCCAGCTCGCCGGGGCCGCGGATGCCGCCGACAAAACTGACGCGATCACTGGCCCGCGGGTCGTCGATGCCAAAGATCGGGGACAGCACTTGCTCTTGCAACAATCTTACGTCCAGGCCCTCCACCCCGCCCCGCCCCGCCGTCCGTTCCGGCCGGAAGCGCAGCGAGCGCCACTGGCCGCAGAGATACAGCCCCAATTGATGCTTGGCGGCGGGCTGCGCCCCCCCGCTGGGCGAAATGACGAAGATGGACTCCAGTTTCGCCAGCAGTTGCGCCGCATCCAGCCCGTTCAAGTCTTTGACCACCCGGTTGTAGGGGAGAATCCGCAACTGGTCATGCGCAAAGATCACGCTCAGAAAAAAAGCGCTCCCCCCCGCCCCGCGGCGCCGTTGATAAACCCGCGCCGCCGCCGCCGCACGATGATGGCCGTCCGCGATGTACAAAGACCCGATGCCGGCAATGGCGGCGCGAATGGCCCCGACCGCCGCCCCATCACGCACCGTCCACGAACTGTGACGAATGCCGTCCGCCGCGACGAAATCAATGTCGGGCGTCTGCGACGTATTGGCGGCCGCCAGTGCGTCCATACTAGCGGTGGCGCGGAAGGCCAGGAATACTGGCCCGGTCTGCGCATCGAGCGATTCGATGTGACGCAAGCGGTCGTCCTCTTTGTCGGGCCGCGTTAACTCGTGCTTCTTGATGATGCCGTCCAGGTAATCCTGGCAACTGGCCACGGCGACCAGTCCGGTTTGCCGGTGCGCGCCCATCTCCTGGCGGTAGAAATAAAAGCACGACTGGGAATCTTGTTGCAAAAATCCGTCGGCGATGAGGCGGAAAAAATTCTCGCGCCCTTTGGCATAGACTTTGGGGTTGTATGCATCGACGCTCTCCGGCAAATCAATTTCAGGCTTGCTGACATGCAGGAAACTCAGCGGGTTATCGCGCGCCACCTCGCGGGCCTCGGCTGACGACATCACGTCATAAGGCAACTCGCAAATCTGGCGGGCCAATTGCGGTCGTGGACGCAACGCCGCGAACGGTTCAATGTGAGCCATCGGGAGGGCAAGGTAATGAGCCGTTGCGCCAAAGGCAAGCGGGCACCTTGTATTGCCAACTCGCAGGCCGTGAATTGAAAACCCATCGGCTCAAGCACTATCATCAAAAGGCGGTGTAGGGGAAACCCTGATGCCGCCAGCCTCCTTTTGTAACAACAATTTGCTTGCTAACTGCCTGCTTTTGTGGTTCCCTATAGGCATAGTCGGGCTGTGCCCGGCAGTTGAATAGTGTTGAAGCGTACATGAACATATTCCAACCCGCGAGGGCCGCTTGAGTCGGCCTTACTCTCCACGTTTCTATTCTCCGCCCGCCTCGTTCACGCGCGTCAATGGGAAAATCCGCGCACGCGAAGTACGGGTCATTGACTCCGAACAGAAGAACCTGGGTGTCTTGCCGCTCAACGAAGCGATCAGTATTGCTCGCGCCAAGGGGGTTGATTTAGTCGAAGTCGCCCCCAACGCCACGCCACCGGTCTGCCGCTTGGTGGATTTCGGCAAATACCGCTACGAACAAGCCAAGCAGGACAAAGAGGCGCGCAAACACCACCACGCCAACAAGGTCAAGGAAATCCAGATCAGCCCGAATATCGACCCGCACGACTTCGAGGTGAAGATGCAACATGCCATTGATTTTTTGTGCGAAGACATGAAGGTCAAAGTCACCTTGCGCTTCCGCGGCCGTGAGATGGCCCACAAGGAATTCGGTTTCCAGCAAGTCGATAAACTCGTCAAGAGCCTGGTTTCCTTCGGACACCCCGACGCCCCGGCCCGGCTCATCGGCAAAGGCATTAACATTATGCTCAGCCCCTTGCCCCGCGCCAAACGCGCCAAAAACCCGCGGCAGCCGGACGCTTCGGCGCCCGCCACCCCGGCAAACGACGAGCCGCTCGAGCCGCCCGCCCAGGCATCCGCCGAGCCGGCTCCGGGCGAAAACGGCAGCCAGTTCGCCAACAGTCCGTTCGCCGATCTGGAACTCAAGCCGCCGGCGTAGTCGTTGCGGCCTTCATTGGGAGCGGCCAAATTTCTTTTCCAATTCCCGGAAGTTCATCTCGATCAGCGTGGGGCGGCCATGCGGGCAGGTGTAGGGCATGGCGCAATGGCGCAAGTCCTCCACCAGGTTCTCCAACTCCCGCCCGCTCAGCGGATCGTTGGCCTTGACGGCGTGCCGGCAGACCGTTTTGGCTATCGTCTGTTCGCCCAATCGCAACGCGTTGATCCCCTGCCCCGCCGCTTTCAACTCATCCACCAACGCCAATATGAATTGACGCGGGTTGCCCGCCTTGACAAATGGCGGCAGTGAGTCCAGCAGAAACGTCCGCTCTCCAAATTCGCTCAAGCCCACGCCCAGCCGCGTGAGCGCCGGCAACTGCTCCCGCAAAAACTGGGCGTCCCGCGCCGTCAACTCCACTGTCTCTGGCAACAGCAGCCGTTGCGACGGGCCGGGGCCGCTTTCCTCCAATCGCCTCAGCATTTGCTCGAACAGTATCCTCTCGTGCGCCGCGTGCTGGTCCAAAAGCACCAGCCCCCGGTCCGACTCCAGCACGACATACAGACGCCCAATGACGCCCACCAAGCGCAATGGCACCCCCAACAACCCCGCCGGATGGTCCCCGCCGGGCGGCGCGGGCGGCGCAGACACCGTCGGCGGTCGGGCAACCGCGGGCGCGACGACGACACCAGGCGGAACCGGCGGCGGCGACGAGGGTAGGTCTGGAAAATCAAGCCGCTCGCGCCGGGGCGGCGGGGCCGGAGGCGCCGGCGGGGGTGGCGGGACGGGTGGCGCTGCCATCGTCTTGACGCCTGGCGCGGCGTGGAACTGGAGCAATGCCTCCCGCACGGCCCGCGCCAGGTTCAGCCGGACCGCCTTCTCCCGATGAAATTTCACCTCCCGTTTTGCCGGGTGAATGTTGACATCGACTTCGGCGGGATCGGTTTCCAGAAACAGGCAGCAGACCGGGTAGCGGCCTTTCATCAACGCCGTGTGATAGCCCTCCAACAGGGCGAAGTTGATCCCGCGGTTTTCCACCGGACGGCGGTTGACGAACACATGCTGGTCCTGGCGGGTCGCGCGCGATACGCCCGGCGGCCCGATAAACCCCCAAACCGCAAGGCGCGACGCCGGCGTCGAAGGCTCCTCCCCCTCCTCCTCGCCGATGGCGGGAAGTTCGGCGGAGAAATCCACCGGCAGAAGATCGCCGCCGCCGCCGGATAGCGTGCGCATCCGCTCGCGCAAGGCCTGGAGCTTGTCGCCCGTCTTTACAGCCGGCAATTGCCACACCGCGCGGCCATCCTTGAAAAACTCCATCGCCACTTCGGGATGCGCCAACGCCGCCAGCGTCAAGTAATGCTGAATGTGGGCCGATTCGGTTTCCTCGCCCCGCAGAAATTTGCGGCGCGCCGGCAGGTTGAAAAAAAGCTGCCGCACCTCGACGCTGGCGCCAGGGGCGCTGCCACAGGCCCTGACGGCCGCGATTTTGCCGCCGTTGACGATCACTTGGGTGCCCTCCGGCGAATCGCTGCCGCGCTCGCGCGTGGCCAGGATAAAACGCGAGACGCTGGCGATGCTGGGCAGGGCCTCCCCGCGAAACCCCATCGTGGCAATCGAACTCAAGTCTTCCGCCCGCCGGATTTTGCTCGTGGCGTGGCGCTCCAGGCACAGCAACGCATCGTCGCGGCTCATCCCCTCCCCGTCGTCGGTCACCCGAATGAGGCTCCGCCCACCGGCCTGGATTTCGACCGTGAGCCGTCCGGTGTGCGCGTCGAGGGAATTCTCCACCAATTCCTTGACGACGCTCGCGGGCCGCTCAACCACCTCGCCCGCGGCGATTTGATTGGCCACTTGCTCCGGCAACAGACGTATGCGGTTCATCTTCCACGCGCCAACGGACTACGAAGCCGGCTTGGATCTGGCCGCCTGGGGAGCCAACGGCAAGGTGAAACCGAACACAGCGCCGCCATTGGGAACATTGCGCGCGTAGATCCTTCCCTTGTGGTCTTGCACGATCTTCTTGCAAATCGATAGGCCCAAACCCGTGCCGTTGGCCTTGCCGTATGTGGCAAAGGCCTGGAAGAGCCGGTCCAGGATTTGCGGCGCGATTCCCTTGCCGGAGTCCTCCAACTCGGTGAAGATTTCCGTCTCGCTCCGGCTGAAACTGGCTTTGATCGTGCCGCCTCCGGACATCGCGTCGGCGGCATTGCCAATCAAATTGTGAAAAACCCGCGAAAGTCGCTGCGGATTGATCCGCACCAGCGTCGAAGGCGGGGCGTTGACATATTCGATTTTCACCGATTTGATCGCGACCTCCGGCTGAATCTCCTCGATCAATTGCTCCACGAACGTCTTGTAATCCACCTGCGCCAATACGAAGTTCGTGTGGGCGCCCTGGGCGAATTCAAGCAGTTCATTGACCATGTTGTTGATCCGCTCGACTTGCTTGCGCACACGCACTTTGGCGAGTTGGCGCGACTCGTTGGTCGCCGAGGGCATGCATGCCATGTCCGACGAGATGCCGATGATGTTGAGAGGGTTTTTCAGGTCGTGTACGATCGAATTGGCAAAGCGCCCGACCAGCGCCAGGCGCTCGGATTCCAGGACCTCACGCACGTACTGCCGGTTGAAATCACGCAAGCGCCGGGTGATCTCCTTCACCAGCGCGCCGGAGAGCCGCGGGATGCGCTCCACCAGGTCCAGCAAATCCGACCGCGCAATGAAATAAACGGTGGTCGGTTCCTCGGCGGTGACGGTTGCGGAACGGTTTTCATTGTCCATCACCGCCATCTCCCCAAACAAATCGCCCGGCGTTACGCGCGAGAGCGCTTTTGAATCCGCGTGGCCCACCACGGCGCAAATCTGCGCCGAACCTTCCTTCACGAAATAGACCCCGTCCCCGGCGTCGCCCTCCTTGAAGATCGTCTCTTTGGCCGCGTAGTTGATTTCACGCGTGACGCGTCTTAATTGCCCGAGTTCGTCCGGTGTCAAGTCACGAAACAGCTTGTTGGATTCCAGCGAGACCATGCCCGCAGTTTAGGCCAAATCCTGGCAAGGTAAAGAAAAAGCGAAGTTTATCGCCTTAGCAGTTCGGCCACATCGACCGTCACGTCGGGGAAAGCTTGCGGATGGACTGTGCCGCCCGCGCGCAGAATGGCTTTGGCGCCGTAGCCGGTGAAGTTTGGTTCGCGGAAAACTTCAACCGTCAGTTCGTCCAAATTGACAATCCAAACCTCGGCAATTCCCGCGCGCGCATAAGCGGGCAGCTTTCTCTCTCGATCCGTCTCGAGCGTTGTGTCCGAGACCTCAACGAGTAGAAAAACCTCCTCCGGCCGGGGATGACGGCTCGTGTAATCGTCCGGCGAAGGCCTGAGCAGGAGCATGTCCGGCTGCGGCTCCGAATGGTCATCCAGGCGCACCGGGTTTTGGGAGGATGTGAGCCAGCGCCCGTTTGAGTGTTTGGTGAAGATTCGGTTCAGCCGGTTGACTATTCCCCCGTGAAATGGACCAATCGGTGACATGTCAATTATCTTTCCGTCGAGCAATTCGACCCGCGCGCCGGGCTTAAGCACGCCCGATTCTGCCATGCGGTAATAATCCTCGACATTAAAACGATGTTCCGTTTGAACCGGCATGGTAACAGAATATCGGATCAATCCGGCCCTTGCAAGCCATCATTGTTACATCATTGCCGTTGCTTTAAATCACGGCGCCGCCGCCGCAACCGACCGCTTTTCCACCCAGCAAACCAAACTCTCGAAAATCAGCCGCCCGTCCGCGCTGCCCAGCAATGCTTCGCTCGCCCGCTCCGGATGCGGCATCAGCCCGGCCACGTTGCGTGCGGGGTTGCAAATGCCGGCGATGTTCCGCAACGAGCCGTTGGGATTGGACCCCTCGGTCAGTTCGCCGCCGGCGTCCGAGTATTGCCAGAGTATCTGTCCGTTGTTTTCCAACTCCTCCAGCGTGCCTTCCTCGGCGAAGTAGCAGCCCTCCCCGTGCGCAATCGGCACGCGCAGGATTTTCCCGGCGGGGATTCTGTTCGTAAAGGGAGAATCGTGACTGACGGTTTTGAGAAAGACATGCTCACAGCGGAATTGCAGCGAGCGGTTGCGGATCAGCGCCCCCGGCAGCAGTTGCGCCTCGCACAGTATTTGGAACCCGTTGCAAATCCCCAGCACCGGCCCGCCCGCGGCCGCGAACGCCCGCACCGCCCCCATGATCGGGCTTAAGCGCGCAATGGCCCCCGTCCGCAGATAATCCCCGTAACTGAAACCGCCGGGAATGATGACCGCGTCAAATCCCGCCAGCGAATCCTCCTTGTGCCAGACAAACCGCCCCGAGTGCCCCAGCACGGTCGTGACGGCGTGGAGCGCGTCCTGGTCGCAATTGGAGGCCGGAAACTGGAGCACGGCAAAATTCATATCACGCGATATCTTGGCGGCGCTGGTCGATTTCGCCCGCGCGGCACCGCCCGATATTAGGCGCCGTCGCCCCCCGCGCCAGTCTTTTTTGATGGACGCGGCGCCCGCGTATGTATCAGTCGCCAACCCCTTTGAGATGCAACAAGGAGCGATTTCGGACTGAAGGGTGTGAGACAGAATTCTTCGCCGACCGGTTTCTGCGAGACAGAAGTATATGCGACCCAATTTACTCCTTTGGGGTCACGTTTGCCCTCTCTCCCCGCGTGCGGGGAGAGAGCCGGAGAGAGGGGACCCTTTTTCGTCACCTGAAGAATTCTGTCTCACACCCCGGACTGAATATGAAACGTCATCGCACTTGCCAGAATGAGCCGCCTGGCCGATATTTTGGACGCATGAGCATTGCCGCCCAAACTGTGGCCCAAGTGATGGCCTTGCCAGAGCAAGACCGGGCCTATCTGGCCCGCCAACTCATTGCCAGCCTCGACGACACCGTGGACGCGGACGCCGAGACGCAATGGAACGAAGTCACTGACCGGCGCTCCCGTGAGATGGCCGAGGGCCGGGTGGATGCCCGCCCGGAGGCGGAGATGATTGGGGACATTCGGACCAAGCTCCATGTGCGTCATCAGACATCCTGAAGTTCCCCCGGGAGTTGGAAGCCGCCGCGCTCTGGTATGAGGAGCGCCAGCCGGGTTTGGGCAGTGACTTTCTTAAGGAATATCAAGCCACGCTGGGTCGAATCCTGGAGGTGTTCGGGTCAGTCCTCGGAATCACGTATTTCGCCCAACGATAGCCACGATGCAGGCACTTTACTTGGTTCCGAGGACCCTTCGGCCTCGCATAAGAGCCCTTTGGGTTCGCTAAAAGCGGCCTTTCCTCCCTGCTTCTGGAAACGGCGGAGGATCGCTCTCGGGATCTGTGACGATTTCGTCCGGCTCGTCGCCGATTCCCAACCACCCCTTTCCGTGGCAACTCGAACATCTCGGCCCACTGCAGGCGTAACATCTCATCTCAACACAACGGATCAGCCAATTCTCTCCGCTTCTTTTTAAATGGTATCGCAATTCGGGAAGCGGACGTGGATTTCTAGTAATCACGTAGGCTGTAGAATCTGAATACCAAACGCGCAGAACAGTTTCGGAACGACTACGATCTGCCTCGCCTTTTCGGCTGTCCCAAAGGCACTGTTCCGTAAAGAACTTTTTGCGGTAAGCAGATCGCCTTTCGATATCTCTCTCGATCTCAATCGCGCGGGCCTGGAAATATTCATTCATGAATTCTTCCGGTGATTGCATATTACCAGCATCCTGCCTAGATTTTTTGACCCTTCTGCCTTCGGGGGCTGACGGGTCAGTCCTTGTATTTTGCTGTTTTTGCGGTTCATGGGAGGGCGAAGTGAGGCATTCGGGTCAGTCCTCGGAATCACGTATTTCGTCCAACGATAGCCACGATGCAGGCACTTTACTTGGTTCCGAGGACCCTTCGGCCCGCCACTGTGCCGTCCGTAGCTGTCATGGGCGGCAGCGGTATAAGTTGTCGTCAGCGGCAGACCCGCGGCGGCGAACGTCGCGTCGCCATAAAGGGTCGCGCTGCCGCCGTTCACCGTCACACTCGTGGCTGGGGAAGTCGTCGTGCCCACGACCGTCAATGTGCCACCGTTGGTGTTGGTCGTCAATTCATTCAAGTTGTTCACCTGGAAGTTCTCGATCAGCGCATTGTTCGTCCGGTAACTGAGGTTCCCCGCCGGGTCATATCCGTAGCAAAACTGTGCTCTGAACTCATACGCAAATGTTAAATGTTGATTCTGCGGCCCCCCCATTTTTTGAAACGCATGGAAAAACTGCGAACCCGTCAAGTAGAGGATGCTCCAGGATCGTTTATAGACCACTTTTCCTCAGTGGTCGGAGTGTTTTGGTGGTCCACAAAACCGGTGCTTTTCGAAAACAGGGGGTTTTTCAGCAGAATCAAATGTTGAGATGTGACTCCGATGGTGCCCGCCTTCACAAAAACAGCAAAATACAAGGACTGACCCTTTCGGCCTTCATTGCAGCAACGTATCTGTGGACTTTCCGACAGCCTTGGGCGTCGAGCGCGATGGTTGAGTATATATATAGCTAGCTACCTACCTAACTTGGAATTACCACAATACCCGCACCCGATAGAATCGCGCTGCAGTGGAAGACCAATTGGGGTCAGTAATCAAAATGTTTGTGCCATTACCCACGATTTGTTCGTCGGCAATTGACCAGAAACTACTCCTTAAAACGTCGCAATATTGAACCTGATAAACAATGCCCGAAACTGACAAAAAGTTGGCGACATTGTTGGGAGCGCTCGGCCAAATGGCATTCAGTCTCAAAACGCTGGCAACATTTGTCGGGTTCAGTCCCGCGAGAAACTTCTGCCAATTACTCAATCCATCGCCGTCTGCGTCGCAGGTGGCACAAGATTGGCTGTTGGTCGTCATTCCACTGCCGCCGAAATATTGTGCACGCCAGGCGTCGGGGATGCCATCATTGACGCTGCTGGTAACCACAACAGTAACACCGCCGGACATTCTGGAGGTGTTTCCGGCGGAATCGGTGGCAGTGGCGGTAATAATTCGGCCATCCGGAACGCGGCCAGCGAGACTGGCGACGAATGAAACTGAACCCCCAGCGCCGGTCGTAATGGCCATTTCGCCAAGATAAACCATTCCTTGGGCGGGCGAAGCGGGGCTGGAGTAAAAATCAATTTGGTAGGTTGTGTTGGCGAAGCTTGTCAGACTTCCAGAAATAGCTGTGCTGGTTGTCAATACAGCGGAAGTGAGCACTGGCGCGGAGGCCGAACGATTCCCTCCGTTGTAAAGTTCAATCCCTGCGCCATTGTTGCCAAACATGGAATTTCCTCGCGCCGTGTTGTTGCTAGCGACGTCCCAAAATTGAATTCCGTCAGCGAGGTTACTGGCTATGACGTTGGGAGCACCCAATGTTACCCCGCCAATGAAATTGGATTGCGCGCCGTTATACACCGAGATCCCGGCGGCCGCATTAGGCAGGGCCGCCTCATATGAGGCGTTCAATCCGACGCAATTTCCCTCGATCAGATTTTCAGCAGTCCCCGGATTGCCAATTGTTATGCCAGCCAAGTCGTTTCCTGAAATCACATTTCCCGCGCCAATGGAACTGCCGCCGATGAGGTTGGATTGCGCTCCGCTCCAAATCGCGATACCTTCCAGAGCGTTTGGCACCGCCCCTGTGCCGGCAACATTCAGGCCGATATAATTTCCCTGGATTTGATTGCCAGTCGTCCCTGCAATCGCCACTCCTTGTTGCCCATTCCCGGCAATCACATTGCCCGCGCCAGGAATGAAGCCGCCTAAAACATTGCCTTGGGAACCGCCGAAAAACTCGGCACCTGCCCAAGCGTTAGAAATTGCAGCGGTACCAGTAGCGTCCAAGCCGATGTAATTTCCCGCAATCACATTGCCGCTGGTGCCCGCGCCTAGAATGGCGACGCCTTGATTGCCGTTACCCGAAATTACGTTGCGCGCCGATGCGGTGTAGCCACCAATGAGATTGGATTGCGCTCCGCCCCAGACCGCGATTCCTTCCCATGCGTTGGAAATTGCAATGGCGCCAGTAGCGTCCAAGCCGATGTAATTTCCCGCAATCACATTGCCGCTGGTGCCCGCGCCTAGAATGGCGACGCCTTGATTGCCGTTACCCGAAATTACGTTGCGCGCCGATGCCGTGTAGCCACCAACGAGATTGGATTGTGCCCCGTCATAAATCGCCACGCCCTCCCAGATGTTCGGTAATGCGGCGGTGCCGACAGCATTTATGCCGATATAATTTCCTTGCACCGAATTGAACCTCGTCCCGGCACACCAGATGACGACCCCCTGATACCTACTCCCGCTGATGACATTGCGTGCGGCAATGGTCGTGCCGCCAACAGTATTGGATACGGCACCGCTGCTTATTTGCACTGGGAAAAAGCCATTCGTCACCGCAACAGTTCCAGTCTGGTCAACACCAATGTAGCAGCCGCTGACGGCGTTGCCGACGGTGTTGCTACCATCTATTGAAACAGCGCAATTGGGGAATCCGTTGATGACTAACGAGCGCGCGATACTGTTCGTGCCTTGGAATCGCAGTCCGTTGGCAGAACTGTCCAGCGACCAGCAGAGATCGCCGTTGAGCAAAATGTCCGGGCCGTCCGGATTTAGTTTAATCGGCTCTGAGCCACCGTCGAGCGTGGTTAAATTCCAAAGGCTTGGCAGGCGGTCAGTTAGTTGTATTTCGAAGACATTGTTGCTGAGACCATTGTCGCTTTCGGGAATGTTGAACTTAATGGTTGTGCCCGGATGATCAAATGCGTAGTACAGCGCTGCGCGCAAACTGCCAGGACCGCTGTCCTGCGTATTGGTGACAATATTGGTGAGAGTCGGGCCAGGGCCATAAATAGTCGCCATGCCGGCCCGATCGCTGACGCTCAATACCGGGTCGTCTCGCTGCCCCATGATGTTGATGTATTGCGTATAGGCAGGGAGCGTTTCAATGGTGTTCACGGAGGACGAAATGGAAAGCGCGTTGCGCCCATAGTGCATGATAGACAGAAAATCGTAAGCGCCTTGGTTCTGCGAATCCGTTAGAAGAATAAAATTTCCTTCGTAGCCGGGGAGGATGTTGTTTGTGAGAATCGTCACGTAAGAGTTGCGGTCGGAACGCTGATGCTCATGCACCAGCCCGAGTGTGTGGCCAAGTTCGTGACAAATAGTCGCACGGGTCCATGACGTAGGAGCGACCTCCAAGAACTGTTGGCCACCGAGCATGCCTACCGCAGAAAAGGAAAATCCACCATCAATGTTTGTGTTTGTGTTTTCGGCAATCGTCACATAGTTGGCCTGCGTGGTGTGGGCAATGAAATGCAAGTTGGCAAACGTCGCCCACTCGTTCGCGGCGTCCAAGAAGGCCTTTTGCGCAATCGCGGATATATTATTGCTAAAGGAATAATAAACATTGCCGCTTGGCCACGGCGTGAAGCTGCCTAAGGACGCAAATTGCGGCTGCGGCTCGCCGGCAAGCTTGTTTCGCCACTGCTGCAAATAAGAATTGGGAATGATCATGTCGCCGACCCGCGCAGTCGTTTGACCAGGTTGAACATTTGTCAGGATTTGATTCAATACTGCAACACTCCAATCCGTCTTCGCAGTTTGTCCGCAAATGCATATCTGCATCGCGAATATGCTGGGAATCACTGCATAAACGTTGCGGGTTTTCATCTGCCGGCAAGTTTCGTTATTGCGGTGCGGCGGCGCAAGTTTTTTTCTGTAAAATGTTTTAGCATTTTCAACTAAGGGCTGGGTTGTGGTTTTCCATTTTGAGGTAAGTTTTTCCGGTTTCCCATTCTTCGCTGGTTTCGGCCAGGAGCGCGCTGACCAGGCGCAGTTCCTCCAAGCTGGCGCGGGCCACGTTCGTGAGCTTGAGTTCCGTTTTCTTGGACGTCCCACTCGCCTGGCTGCCCTCCGCGATGTTCTGCACCCCCGACCGCGCCGCCTGCACCATTTGATCACGTGTCCTGCTGCCCTTCCCAATGTAGCGCTCGCAGAAACGCGCCGTGATATCGTATGTCAGTTGTGCCACCTGGAAGCTCTTCAACTTCCGGTAGCCCCCGTGCGGGGGAATCAATTTCTCCCGCTCACTCATTGTTCCTCCCATGTCCGTGTCCGTCCGTGTTTTCAGAAAACTGTTCATCCGCCGTCCTCCACAGCTTTGGCGGCTGCGTGTCCTGCAACGCCGCGATCACAATTACCGCCAGACCCGGCGCGGTTATATTGCTTCATATTATCCGAGGGCACCGCCATATCGGACATATCCTAAGCAAAGCCCCCTTCCAGACAATCCAAAAGAGCCACCTAGCCGTAGCTTTGACAAGGGAGAGCAATCCCGGAGGACCCCACCCTCATAAACCCCTCCCCATCAAGGCATTCCAGCGTTCCCATCCAGTCATTTTTCGCCTTTTTCCAACTTTCCGCGCCAAACCCCGAAAATAACTCCCAAAACCCGCTTGACTTTCCCATTATTATGTGGGACATTAGCCGGTGATGTGTCGGTCTGTTCTTTGAAATATCGGGAAGTGACGCCCGCCCCGTCGCGCCGGGTCAACGTCAGTCAAGCCAAGTCAAGGTCAATCAAGGTGCCGGTCAAGGTTGGTCAAGGTATCGCTGATTGAGCCGCATCTTCCTCATAGTCAAAGTCTTAGGCCCTTCCACGGCTCCGAACCGTCAAGAAGAAGTCAAGCTCAGTCAAGCCAAGTCAATGTGACCCCGGTCCAAGTCAAGGTTCCCCTCAAGTCCAGGCTTGCCGGTTTCTGCGCCCTCCGCCTTCTCCGCGCTAGCTCCAGGATAACGGGCATAAGGTTTGCGGCCAACCGCGCCGTCGCCCCCCGCGCCAGTCTTTTTTGATGGACTCGGCGTCCGCGTACGTGGCATAAACCAGCCATTCAGCAACAAAGCGGCACAGTCGTTCAAACGAGGGTGTCCGTTATGCGCACATCCACCCTCCCGGGCTTGATTCTTGGCAGCCTGATCTACCCCCCCAGCGCGCCTTGCGCTTCGTCGCGCCGGCGCAAAAACCGCATGATGCTGTCCCCGTGCTTGAGCAGTTTGATTTCCTCCCACAGGGGCGGAATACTCAGCGTGTCGCGCTTGGTATGGCCAAGGATGAAGAGGCCCCCGGCCCGCGCGAGCCGCGGCAAAGCCGCATCGTCCAGTAGTTGCTGGGCAAGCGAAGTCGAACGCCGGCCGATGTTCTTCACGCCGTAGGGCGGGTCGGCCAGTATCAAATCGAATTGCTGGCCGGCGGCGGCCAGTTGCCGGACGGCGGCAAAGGCCTCCTGCACCCGGATTCCCAATGCGGCGGCGGGCAGGCCCGCCCGCTGGAGATTCTGGCGGATGAATTCGGCGTGCCGGCTGGATTTCTCGACACACAGCGCGCCCTCCGCCCCCCGGCTCAGGCACTCCAGGCTCAACGCGCCCGTGCCCGCGAACAGTTCCAGCACCCGCGCCCCAACGACGCGCGGGCCGAGGCTGTTGAAAACCGCCTGCCGCACAAGGTCGGGCGTGGGCCGCACCTCCAGGCCTTTGGGCGCGCGTAAAATCGCCCCGCCCGCCCTTCCGCCAATGATTCGCATGGAGGACTAAATCCCCTTGGCGATCATGAATTTGACCAGGTCCGCCACGCGGCAGCTATATCCCCATTCATTGTCATACCAACTGATCAATTTGAAAAACCGCTTGTTCAGTTCAATGCCGGACCCCTGGTCGAAGATGGACGAGAAAGACGAGTGGATGAAATCCGTGCTCACCACCTCGTCCTCGGTGTAATCGAGAATGCCTTTCAAATACGTCTGGCTGGCCTTCTTCATCGCGGCGGAGATTTCCGCGTAGCTGGTGTCCCGCGCCGTGCGCACCGTCAAATCCACGCACGAGGAGGTGGGCACCGGGATGCGGAATGCCATGCCGGTCAGTTTTCCCTTGACCTCCGGGCAAACCAGACCCACGGCCTTGGCCGCTCCGGTCGTCGAAGGGATGGTGTTGATCGCGGCGCTCCGGCCCCCTTTCCAATCCTTCTTGCTGGGGCCATCGACGGTCTTTTGCGTGGCGGTATAAGCATGAATTGTCGTCATCAGGCCCTCCTCGATCCCGAAGCCTTCTTTCAGCAGCACATACACCACCGGCGCCAGGCAATTGGTGGTGCAGGAGGCGTTGGAGATGATGTTGTGCTTGGCTGGGTCGTATTTGTCACTATTGACCCCGATGACCACCGTGATGTCATCGTTTTTGGCCGGGGCGGAAATGATGACCTTTTTGGCGCCGGCGGTCAGATGGCCCTTGGCTTTCAGGCCGTCGGTGAAAAGGCCGGTCGATTCGATGACCAATTGCACTCCCAGTTGGTTCCACGGCAGCCCGGTCGGGTCCTTGGCGCTGACCACGTGAATGTCGCGGCCATTGACGACCAGGATGTCGTCCTCGGCTTTGTCCGGCGCCGATTTGCGCGAGGAAACCTCGCCGTTGAACCGGCCCTGGGTTGAATCATACTTCAGCAGATAGGCCAGGTTGTCGGCGGGCACAATGTCGCCGACGGCCACCACATCGACTTCCTTGCCGATCATGCCTTGCTCGGCGATCGCGCGGAAGACCAGCCGTCCGATTCGTCCAAATCCATTGATTGCAATTTTTACTGCCATAGTTTCACATCTTTCTTAATGTTTCCCGGTAGTACTTACCGATGTTGCGCTTCAATGTGGATGGCATGGCCCCCAACCGTCAACGAAATTCAGGAATGCCGCGGCCTCGTTTATTGGCCGCGCCAGGGCAAGTAACGTTATTTCTGCTCCCCTCTGCTTTCCGCCGCCTGCATGGCCTCCATTAACACGTGCGTTTTGAACGGCTTCCACAGCACCAGTCCGCGGACGCTCCGGATAAAATCGTCAATTTTCCGCTCTCCCTGATGGCCGGTCATGAACAGAAACCGCTTGCACAGATGGGGTTTGACCCGTTCGACCGCCATATAAAACATGTCCCCGGCCAGGTTGGGCATGACCATATCGCAAAGGATGACCGAATAATCGTTGATCATGATCTTCTTTATTCCCTGCACCCCGTCGGCGACCGCTTCCACCTCGTAACCATTCTCTTCAAGGATTTTCCGCGTCAACTCGGCCAGAGGCCTGTCATCGTCCAGCAGGAGGACCTTTTTGCGCACGGTTACCTGAGGCACTTGATCCAGGTCATGCGTCTTTTCCATTATGGGCGCATAGTATTTTCTCTTACTCATATCCGGCTGCCCTCATCTGGGCGTCATTGAAATCCTGTCCAAGGTAATTGCCTCCACTCTCAAATCTCTGCTTGCCGGCCGCGAAGCTCGCCCGCACGCCCATTCAGCCGTGAATGCGATTCTCCCCTCAGCCGCTGTCGAAATCAAGTTCATTTTCTTACCCTTGCAATTGGGGTGCCACAGCTATTCTGATGCCAACCTGCTGGCGCGATGCTATCGGCCCGAATCATCGGCGAATTCTGGAAAGCGCGGCACTTGAGGTTGCCTTGGCCTGCTCTCGCCAGCCGCATTCCTGGCCCCGCCATTTCATTCCAATCAGCCCGCCCCCGCCCTTGGAAATCGGTTGACCCGGCAAATTCCTCCCGCCGTGCCGGGCTGGCGGAGCATTCTTGCCTGTTTTTGGGGTGGAAACCGGGCAATTTGACCGCATCTGGCGGAAAAAACGGCGTGGCATATTGCTTGCTCAGCAATGCTTGCCGATGCGACTGTGTACATGAATACTTTAGAACTGATGGAACCGGAAACGCAAAGAACTCATGGAAATGATGTGATTGAACTGCCCTTTGGCTTGCTGGGCTTCGAAAGCGTCAAGAATTACGTCTTGTTGACCAGGCCCAAGGAGGAGCCGTTCATGTGGTTCCAAATGCTCGACGATGCCAAACGCGCCTTCCTGGTCGTCCCACCGCAGTTTGTCGTGCCGGATTACCAACCGGACATCAGCGAGGAGGATGTTGATTTCCTCGGGTTGACGGATCCCACCGATGCTTTTGTTCTGAATATCGTCACCTTGCGCAAGGGCCGCCAGGCCACCGTCAATTTGAAAGGGCCTATCGTCATCCACCGCCGCACTTTGGTCGGCAAACAGGTCATCCCCGTCAACGCCGCCCAGTACGCCATCCAGCACCCCCTGCCCGCCTCCTGAATGTTCTCCTTCGCGACACGCCTATGCTCATTCTCTCCCGAAAGCCCGGCGAAAGCATTGTAATTGACGGCCGGATCACCGTCACGATCCTGCGCCTGGAGGGCGACCTGGTGAAGGTCGGAATCGACGCCCCGCTGAAAGTCCCGGTTCACCGCCAGGAGGTCTATGACGAAATTCAAAGGGCCAACCGGGAGGCCCTGACCCAACCGCGCGCCAGGCTTCCGCGATTGTCCGACAAATCCAATCCGGCCGCGCTCAAAGTGCCGGCGCCGGCCAAACTAAACTGACACCATGCTCATTAACACCGACCTCTCCACCGATTCCGCCCCCGCCAGCCTCCTGGCCAAAAGAAGCGATGGCGGCGCGACCGCCACCTCTTCCCCCGCCCTTTCCAACGCGGCGTCCAGCCAGATTGACCCCTCGCTCCAGCGGCTGACGGAATTGCCGGCATCGACCCTGGATGCCGATTCGACCCTGGATTCTCTTGGAGCCGTTCAGACGGCGGAGGCCTTGCGCAAGGGAATTCTGGGGCAGCCCGGCATGGCCCTCGGCGCGCAGGCCAACCAATTGTCCCAGAACGTCCTGAGTCTCCTCCAATCCATTGATTGATCCGGCGTCGGGCCGGGCTGAACCATGATCGCTCCCCCAGCCCACTCCGATTCAGGCTCTGGTTTCAATGAGTCCGGTGGAACGACACGCGCGATCCACTCCGCTCCCGACACG
>Ga0326727_10008594_pt1 | contig 25766 bp, 10 predicted proteins | sample MB2enrmetagenome_FD_207643 | JGI IMG/M metagenome (GOLD analysis project Ga0326727, IMG submission 207643) | Lab enriched peat soil microbial communities from McLean, Ithaca, NY, United States - MB29MY | ecosystem: Environmental > Terrestrial > Soil > Wetlands > Peat | place: USA: New York...
GTAACTGGTAGTGGGTTCAACCCTGCTGATGCTGGGCCATGCAAGGCTCCCAACTTTATTCAAACTCCGAGTACACCGGTAATTGTAACTGCGGACGTATGCAACATCAACTCTAGTGGTCAGTTGACCGCAGGATTCACGATTAAGACTGGTGCAACTCCTGGACCCTACACTCTTACCGTGACGGGAAGCACTGGTGATTCTGCGTCGGGAGTGCTGGCTGTGAGCGGTGGCCCATCAATTATTTTGACGCCTGTCTCTGGTCATCAAGGAACAAGCGTCTCTATAGTAGGTAACGGATTCTCACCTAACGATGCTGGAACATGCACCATTGCCACCGTCCCCGTCCAGCTACTCGGTCCGAATACTTGCACTATCACGTCATCTGGAACGTTGCAGGCCACAACCTTCAGTGTTGGGCCAGCGGCGCCCACTGTGTCTGCTACGGTTAAGGTAACGGGTTCGACCGGCGACAGTGCTATTGCAACTTTCATCGTGACAACTTCAACTCCATCGCTGACGTTAACACCGAATGCTGGTCCTGTATTGACGGCTGTAACTATGAGTGGCAGCGGTTTCAACACTGGCGATACCGCCGCGTGTACAGCGTTGAGTACTCCAACAAATATTGTCTCAGCAGCAACTTGCACTTTGAATAACGGTCAGTTGACTGTCAGCAGCTTCACCGTTGTCAGTACTGCAACTCCCGGAGTATACGTTGTGACTGTCACAGGCAGTAGCGGCGATACGGCTACCGCCGTGTTTACAGTTACGGCTTCAACTCCGACAATTACTATCATACCAAGTTCCGGTACTCCTGGCGCAGCAATCACAATAACCGGCAGCGGTTTCAGTCCAGCAGATGCTGGTCCATGCACAAGTGTTCTGAGTAGCCCAACCAATATTGTCTCAGCACCAACGTGTAACATAAACTCAACCGGCCAGTTAATTCCACCAGCAGACTTCACCGTTCTAACCACCGCAGCCGGCGGCACCTACGTCATCACAGTCAAAGGAAGTTCTGGTGATTTTGCTTCCAAAACTTTCACGGTTAGCGGCCCTCAGATTACTCTGGTCCCAACTTCTGGTCCAGTTTCTACAGCCGTAACCATTACTGGCAGCGGCTTCAGTACGGGTGATGCTGGCGCATGCACAGCGACAAGCACCCCCTCGAACATCGTATCCGCGCTAACATGTACTATTACCTCAACGGGAGCAATAACGGGTAGCAGCTTCACAGTAGCCACCGCTGCTTTGATCGGCAGCTACGTTGTAACCGTAAAGGGCAGTACAGGAGACTTGGCATCGGCAACTTTCGTCGTTACAACCACCATCCCATCCCTCACATTAACTCCGAATACCGCACCTGTTTCAACCGCAATCAGCATGACTGGCACAGGATTCAATACAGGTGACGCTGGTCCATGCACGTCTGTCTTGAGTACACCATCAAACATTGTCAGCGCACCGACATGCACGATCACAAATACTGGCCAACTAACAACAAGCAGCTTTACGGTTCTAAGCACCGCGACACCAGGAATATACGTTGTCTCGGTCACGGGCAGCAAAGGTGACATTGCAACTGCTGCTCTCACTGTAACCCTGAACACCGCAACTTTGGTCCTAACACCGAACTCTGGCCCAGTCTCAACCGCTGTCACTCTGAGCGGGAATGGTTTCAATACTGCTGATGCCGGTCCATGTTCATCTGTGTTGAGTACTCCGTCCAACATTGTCAGTGCACCAACATGCACGATTAATAGCGGAGGTCAGTTGTCTGTTAGTAGTTTCACGGTTTCTACTACCGCGACACCTGGTTCCTATGTTGTTACGGTTAAGGGTAGTACTGGTGACACTGGTGCTGCAACCTTCACCGTTACAACAACTGCACCGACCATAACTCTTACTCCAACCGGTGGTTCAGCCGGCACTGCCGTAACGGTTGGCGGTAGTGGTTTCAATAGCGGAGATGCTGGTGCATGCACCAGTGTCTTGAGTACGCCGACAAACATTGTCACAGCCTCGACCTGTACCATAACTTCCTCGGGTCTGTTGAGCGGCAGTAGCTTCACGGTCTCCGGTACTGCCACCCCTGGTACGTACGTCGTTACAGTGAAGGGTAGCACTGGTGATACTGGGTCTGCGAACTTCATAGTCACTGGTCCGCACATCGCACTCTCTCCAGCATCAGGGCCAACTGGTTCTAACGTTATAGTCACGGGCGAAGGATTTGCAATACCGGATACATGCACGGCGGCGTCCATAACGTCTACCCCTATCTCCCCGGTTCTCGTTTCTTCTGCAGCGTGCTCAATGTCCAATGGCAAAATTACTTCAGCTGCTTTCACGGTTGCAGCAACCGCCTCAGGCACGTACACGGTTACTGTTACAGGCAGTGGTGGCGATTCAGCTTCAGCAACATTTACCGTAAACCCGTTCTCGCCAACCATAACCGTTAATCCTGGCGCGGCAAGTGATGGTCAAACCGTCTCAATTACAGGCTCAGGATTCAACACTGCTGACACCACGTGCATGGTGACTAGTGTCACCCCATTAACAGTCACAACAGTGTTCTCAGCGGCACCAACTTGCACAATTACCGCTGGTAAGGTTACGGTCTCGACCGCTACAATTCTCAGCGGTGCTACAGCTCCTCCACCGGGAACATACACCGTTACCGTTCAAAGTACCCCAAGCATGGATACTGCTGAAGCTAACTTCGTGATCAGCGGTGCGCCGACTAACGCCATATCACTCCTTCCTGGCACCGGTGGTAGAGGATCTACTGTTGGAATCAGCGGACAACTGGTCTGCGGAATTGGTCCATGTGGTGCTGGTGCATTCTCCCCCACTTGTTCAGTTTCAGGCACACCTGTCAGTTCATTTGCGTGCGCCGTCAATACGAGTAATGTTATCAGCGGCCATTTCGTTGTGAGCACTAATGTTCAGGCCGGGCCGTACACAATCACCGTATCTGTGACTCCCTCTTCGGGCAGTAGCGTGAGCTGCAATAGTCCACTCACATCGACTAACTGTGTGTTATACGCTGTGTTCATTGTGCAAGGTCCATTCATTCAGCTCTCAGACCCCGCCGCGATAGGTGAGGTAATTAGTGGAACAACGGGAACCCACGTCAGCATTGAAGGTTCATTTTTCCCGCTCTCTGACACAACCTGCACAATCTCGCAAGGTTCAGGTAGTGGCAGTGGTAACTTCATCGTTAATGGAGCTTGTTCAGAATTTGCAGGATCCGGTCCGTTTGCCGGATACAACAATGTTACAGGTAGTTTCGTTGTTGGTAATGTTCAGGAAGGCCAGTACGTGGTTCAAGTCAGCTCGAGTGGGAGTGGAACATTCGCGCAAGCCGTGTTCAATGTTACCGCGGGGGCGTTCATCCAGTTGGCTGGTCCTGGTGCGAGCGGATTTGCTAGCGTCGGTAAAGCGGCCAGCGGTCCTTCAGGTTCGAGCATAAAGGTTTCAGGTTCCCAGTTCCAACCAGGTGATGTTAACAGTGGGACATGTTCGATCGGTGCCATTTCCGGCGGTAACGCAATTGCAGGTGGTACCGCTGCCTGTTCGTTCTTTAAGACTCCCAACGGATTCGTCAACGTCACAGGAAGCTTCATCGTCGGTACTGCCACTCCAGGTCAGTATGCAATCCAGATAAGTGGCAGCCAGGGTGATTCAGCGCAAGCTATTCTTAACGTCACTAGTGGCGCGTTCATTCAACTATTCCCAACCTCCGGCACAGTTGGTTCCCATGTGAGCGTTGAAGGCTCAAACTTCCAGCCCGGCAGCACAACATGTACGATTGGAGTAGCCGGCCAATCGTCTGGAAACTTCATCGCCGGTGGTACTGCTGCTTGCTCAACTTTCACCGCTGCTAATGGTTTCAGGAATGTTACTGCCAGTTTCACTGTCGGCAATGTTCAACCGGGGGACTACGTGATCCAGATAAGCGGCAGCCAGGGAGAATTCGCCCAAGCATTATTCACGGTGACATCAGGACCATTCATCCAATTGTCGGGCGCGTCCGGCGGATTCGCCAACGTTGGTCAAGTAGCGAAAGGTCCAACAGGCTCGGTTGTGCACGTTGAAGGTTCCGCATTCCTAACCACAGACACGTCATGCACCGTCGGAGTAGCCAGCGGATCGTCTGGAAACTTCATCGCAGGCGGCACATCAGCTTGCTCCACATTCACCGCCCAATCAGGAATCTTCAAGGGAGCCACCAACGTTACCGCCAGCTTCACTATAGGAAACGTTCAACCAGGCGAATACGCAATCCAAATCAGCGGTAACCAAGGAGACTTCGCGCAAGCAGTATTCGAAGTAACCGGTGGCCCATTCCTCCAAGTATCCAGCGGCCCACCAAGCGGATTCGAAAACGTCGGTCAACCAGCGAAAGCACAAGTAGGCAGCCATATCAGCGTTGAAGGCTCAAACTTCCTAACCACAGACACTTCATGCACAATCGGAGTAGGTGGAGGATCGTCTGGAAACTTCATCGGAGGCGGCACAGCGGCCTGCGCCGTTTTCACCACTAACGGCGCCACGAACGTTACCGCCAGCTTCAGAGTAGGCAACGTTCAACCCGGCCAATACTTAATTCAGGTCAGCGGTAACCAAGGAGACTTCGCCCAGGCTCTCGTTAACGTAACCTCAGGTCCATTCATCCAATTATCCTCAGGACCACCGAACGGATTTGCAAGCGTCGGCCAACCAGCCAGCGGTCCTACCGGAAGCCACGTCAGCATCGAGGGTTCCGATTTCGTCTCCACAGACACCACCTGCACAATCGGAGTAGGCGGCGGAACATCTGGAAACTTCATCTCCGCGGGTTCTGGTTGTACGCTCTTCACCGCAGGTAACGGATTCCAGAACGTAACTGCCAGTTTCACCGTCGGCAACGTTCCCCCAGGCCAATATGTAGTTCAGATCTCTGGTAACCAAGGAGACTTCGCGCAGGCACTCTTCAACGTCACAAGCGGACCTGTCCTCACGATAAGTCCGGGAAGCGGCAGACTAGGTACGGATGTCGACGTTAATGGTACGAACTTCCTCCGTACGGATACAAGTTGCTCGCTATCAAGTCCAACCGGCGCGATAATCACGGGAGGCGCATGTACCATAGTCAACGGCGTAATGGCAGGCAGCTTCATCGTCGGCAACGTCCTGCCAGGACAATATGTGATCCAGGCGAGCGGAAACCAAGGTGACTTCGGACAAATAATCTTCAAAGTACTCGGCGGATCAATAATTACCCTAAGCCCAGGAACCGGCCGCCCAGGAGCCCACATAGCCGTTAACGGTACAGGATTCTTACCAACCGACTCCTCATGCTCACTAACAAGTCCAGGCACAGGCGCCGTCCTCGCCGGATCAGCAGCCTGCGCCATAGTGCTCGGCAGTGGTCTAACGAACTCTAGTTTCATAATAGGAAACGTCGTCCCCGGTCAATACTTAATTCAAATCAGCGGTAACCAAGGAGACTTCGCGCAAGCAGTTCTCAACGTCGTCGGAGGCCCATCAATCTCACTCAACCCAGGAACTCAAACTATCGGAGGACTCGTCCTCGTTAACGGTACAGGATTCTTACCAACCGACACTTCATGCACCCTCGTCAGCGGAGCAAGCAACACCAACAACCCGATCACACCAAGCAGCGGAGGATGCGCCATAACTGCCGGAACAGGATTCGCGAACGCCAGCCTCATAGTTGCCGGTGTTCCACCAGGCCAATACGTAATCCAAATCACAGGCAGCAGCGGCGACTCGGCACAAGCAGTGCTCAACGTGCTACACTCACCATCCATCTTAACGCTCTACCCAACCAATGCGACAGTTGGAGCAACCGTCAACTTCCAAGCCACCGGACTATCAACCTCAGACACCAGCTGCACGGTACAATCAGGAGTAGACGAGAATCACGTCTTCAGTCAAAACTCGGTGGTACTCACAGCACCGACATGCGCGATTGGGCCTACCACTGTCGCGACGGGAACCTTCGTCGTCGGCCCATACGCTACAGAAGATAAGAACTGGTCCATCCAGATCAGAGGCGCTCCGGCTCAAGATGTTTCCCAATTAGCAGTATTCAACGTGACCGCAAGCGTTACCGTTACACCCAACTCAGGAAGCATAAACTCAGTATTCACATACACCGGAACAGGATTCGAATCCACCGCAACATCCTGCAAAGCAGTTCTAATTCCACCATTCCCCAACGCACCAACGCTGGGATGCTACTTCTCCCCAGGAATTGGACAAGTGTCCGGCTCAGTCATCGTACCGAGAGGCGCATTCCCAGGAACGTATGGCATTCAGATCACCGATAACACCGGATCATCCGCCACAGGCGTCTTCACCGTCGGAACACCCACCGCCCAGTTAGTATTGAATCCGGCAAGCCAAGGACAAGGCCAGTCAGTAGGCTTCGCAGCCACAGGCCTGAACCCGAATGATACATACTGCGCAGTTACTGCAGGCGCCAACCCACCATGGGTAGGTCCGAACGGAATTACCCCAACCTGCTCCATCTCAGGCGGATACGCGTCGGGTGCCTTCGGCATAAGTGATTCAGCCACTGGTGGTTACTACTTAGTCACCGTTACAGGATACGCTCAACCACCAACCACTCCATGCCCCACCGTTAACGGAGTCAGCGGAAACACATGTGCTGGATTAGGAGGCGGCGATTTCGCTCAGAACTTCCTAGGAGTAACTCTGGCCACCACGGTGACCACGTTCAGCTCCACAACCTCCACATCGACATCAACAACATCGCAAACATTCACCACCACATCAATGGCGACAAGTTACTCATACTCCAGCTCAACCGCAAGCACCACCGGCATACTCTACACAACATACTGGCATGGAACCTCAACGACAGTATTCGCTAGCACCACGTCAACCTTCGGCATAACAACAACCACAACCCAATCATGGACCTCAGTAACCGTGAGTACCACAACCGTACAGACCACAGGCTGTGGTCCGCTACCATGCCCATGGGCGATACAGCCACAATTAAATGCAGGACAGTCGATAAATGGATGGCAATCTATCTTGGGACCATTCTCAGATAGTGTTGGAATGTTGGCGGTGTTACTGTTGATCGTACCGATCCTGCTCAGGAGGCTATTCACATGATGAGTACTAATCCGAAACGACGCGAGTTAGCTTTAGCACTCGTAGTATTGCTGGCTGTTGTAGGCGCGATAGCGGCTACAACTTCAGCGAACGCTACCGCTCCTGCCTCTTGCGGAATTTCAGGATGCGTTTCCACACCGCCCCTGAGCTCTTCAACAACCTACTCGTACACACAAACCAGCATCTACAGCATCACATCAACCAGCACAACAATCTCCACTTCCATTTCGAGTTCAACAACCACCACAACCGTAACCACAATCTCGACGTCATGGAGTTACACAAGCACTATGTCCACTTCAGTCACCTCAAGCCTAACTGTGACATCTATATCCGGCACCGAATCAACCACAAACACGCTGTGGTCAACGTACCCAACAACATTGACAACTAGCACCACATACTCAATTACCAATACGGTAACAGGAATCCCAGTCGGCCCAGCCTGCCCCGCCGGCCTAGTAACAAACGGAAACAAACTACAACCATACGCTGACTTTCTCCGCACCTTCCGTGATAACGAAATCTCAAACACCACTGTAGGTCGCAGCTTCCTCATAGCATTCAATTCATGGTACTATAGTTGGGCGCCGTCCTTGACCTATGCAGCAACCACTAACCCATGGGTCTTCAAGACGGTGCAAGCAGAAGTATACCCGTTGATCGGCATAGGGTACGCATCATACGACGCATACTCAGCCGTCGCACCGATTAGCACCGAAGCTGCGGCGATTGTTGCAGGACTCGTGACCGCCTCTCTAATGGGTATAGTGTATCTGACACCAATCACCTTCATCACTACAAGAATAATCAGACGATACAGTCGCTTCCACGTTACGAAACAACTAACTACCGCCTCTGTCGCGTGGCTCGTTGCAAGCATCCCCATCTGCATCGCAGCATACGTAACAGGATCCAGCCAGCTACTGACGGTCGCAATATCAAGCATGGTTCTCTCAGCTCTAACCCTAGGAAGCCTACTCGGAACCAAAGCTCTAACATACGCTCAAGTACCGCTGATCAACGTGACCAACCAAGTGCTAGCATTCAAACGCCTAACAAAATCACGTCTCTAAACCATTTTTTTCTTGGTTAACTCGCTAACACTGATCCGAATTCCGAAACATATCAGACCCGGACCTAATAGGTTAAAATACGAATACAGAGAGAAAATAGAACGTGGTTGACATGGCCGCGTTCAACAAAAACCGTATCGTAATTTACGGGTTAATGATTATTGTAGTTTTCGCGTTATCCGTAGGATCGCAAGCTTTCGCCACTTCAACGGTCACCTATGGCGATCAGAATATTGAACAATGGTCCAGCACAATCGGTGGTAACCTTGTACAAGCTTACCTCTGGTTCACCATACCCCAACCGATCGTCATCAAATCCGTCACGATGTTCATGCAATATTCTGGTTCAGACGGCACGACCTGCATAAAGTTCGGAGTCTACAGAGATAGTGGAACAGGATCGGTAGCAGGCCAACCCCTGGTCGCCGCTACTCAAAACGGATACTGTTTGCGTCCTTCAGCAAGTTGGGGACCTGCCTGGCAAACATTCAACCTGCTCCCATCAGATTACTTGACTATTAACGGGACAGGCGGATTCTGGCTTGCTACACTATCTAACTACTATTTTGGGCAAGTCTACCATTACTCGAGCAATTATGGTGCATACGACTATAACTATGGATACGCAACCGCGTTCTTCCAAGCAAACTATTACTACGGTTTTCCAACTACCTTCGCCAACGCAAATAACGCCGGTGGCCTATTCTGGGAAGGCAACGGACCATACAGCATCTACGTAACCGGAACAACTCTAACTTAAACACCCCTTTGCAAGTCACGTCGTAGGTATGACGGAAACGGTTTCGTCATATCTCGATCCGTAGAGCGAATCCATTAACTCCATTCCCTAGACAAGTTTTGGTTCAGCTCCCAAATCATTCTTCCATACTTTCCGAGCATGTTTGAGTAAGCAAACTATATTCCAGACTAGGACGAGTGGATATATAGCGAGGCCATTCTTTGCCTAAGAAGAAAAAGTCGGCCAGGCGACGAAAGCCAAAAGCGCCTCGAGCACCACATGCGCAACAGCAAGCATCGCAAACACCACAGCAAGTGTCACATGCGCCACCAACACCGATAGCACGAAAACGCGTTTTTCCAAAACGAACCGTAATGATATTCTTCATAATTCTAACTCCCCTGCTACTCGGCTACGGCGGTTATGGTTACGTAACCCGGCCCATCGTCCAATACACTTTTGGAGCAGCCAGCGACCTAAGATCCTCATATCGTCTAGATGCGACTAGCACTACTACCCCCGGAACAATCGATCTTGTTGAGGTTAAAGTCCAAAACGTAGGCCAATCCGACATTTCCGTCATCATAACTCTGAACGCCGTAAACGCTGAAGTCGCAACCAGCTATAGTGGTCCTTATGATCTGAATACTGGCCTCCAGGTTGTTCTTCCAGCCAACAGCGATTATCGTTTCGTACCCTTCTACATCACCCTAATCACGCAAGTTTCAACCTTCACACTCACCTGCACCGTGAGCACAGTGACGGATTATTCGACGTTTTATTCAGGAACAGCATCAACGTTCGCCCAGATGGAGCCGATCCAGTATACAACACTACAATACGTACAGCAATCCATACCGGACACTTACAAATTAGTGCAACCATCTTAACCAAATGAAGACTGAAGAATCTAATCCCGATATGAACGAGCTTATCCGATGAAGGTTACTTGAAGAGCAAACAACCACACTATCAAACTCAACGGGACCAAGACTACAACCGAGACTGCTGCGACCCAACGATTTCTAACCCTAACCGTTAACCAAATAGGAAATATGAATACTAGAAATCTCAACAACGAAATGTAAAACGGCGCTGTAAAAATAAGCAAACCCGAAAGACTCACCGCGTAAACCCAAAGACAACGATCAACCTGCCAAATCCTCGCAACTACAATCACGAATAATGCCACAGACCAAAAAATTGTCGGATCAAGACCACTACAACAAGCAACAACCCCCTGAAGACCATGATGCAAAATTGCTTGAACCAACCTCACTCCATCCCCATTCGCACCATGCGTCCAAAATTTTTCATCATCCCACGACGCTAAGAAATCACCAGACGAACGATAACAAAAAACCACCCACGACAGAAGGAATGATACCGGGATCACCTGGTAAATCAACCGCGCATAGCGCTTCAAACTCACAAGATCAAAAATGATCGGCAGAACAATCAAAATTCCGTAAATCTTCGTAACGCTAGCAAGCCCCGCAAACAACGATGAAACAAATAATTGCTCCTTCTTGTAAAAATACCAAGAGCAAATTATCGAGAAAAAGAAAAGCGACTCCGAATAGCTTAGAGTCATGAAAACAAAAATGAACGGAAATGCCGACATTAGCAGAGTTGCATTCAACGCTTCATTTGGCTTCATGTACTCCTCAGCGAGAAGTTGGAATACGACGACGCTTGCAAGAGCAAATATTTGCGTTACAAGAAATGCGCCGAACCAATAATTCCCTGTTAACAAACCTGCAACACGAATGAACAACGGATAAGCCGGAAGACGCACATAGTTAGGATGATCGTAACCAAATATCGCGATCAGTGGAAATTGTAAACTATCCCACGCATTAAACAACCACAACCAACTTGTCCCTAACGGAATAAGATTCGGGTTAGCATCCATCCAGCCAGTGTGAAACTTCCCACCTTGACTGAATATTTCAAAAAGCCAAACGGCTCCGATGAGACGGATCGCTCCAGACATGATCAGAGGATAACTGAACCGTCTAAACTTGCTCCAATCAACCGAGCCCCAGACACGATTCAATTAAATCGACCGTCGTCTTTTCGAATACACTTGACCACTCATGCCGATCGGACTTTAAAGACGATGTTCCCGCCCACGGTCGCTAACACAATTTGTGAGCGAACACTTGATCAATTCCTTACATATCGTATACTCCTCAGATCTGAATTCGACGAGAATTAGTATCCCTCTCCAACGACGTACCATCGGCTATGTAATTAGCAAGTGTGGTTAGTGTAATCGGATTGGCAGAGAATTGTCAATCTCTTTGGTGCCCGCTATGGGTCCTTAAGCGCTCATTCGCCTCCAATGAATAAAGCATCCATGAATAGTTCCTAAGTTGAAGCGGCATGTCTGAATTCGCTGGATCTCATTTCACCACAAAGAGGCTTGTCGACGCGAATTACGCCAATGACTGAGAGCCTTCTAACTGGAGAATCTAACGTTTGGATGCAAAAATCGTCGCAGCATTCACGATCGTAATTTTCGTGATATCTACCTTTGCGATCGTCACTCCAGTTCAAGCATCCTTCACGATCGGAAATCTAACCGGTACGTATCGATTTCATAAATTTGATTTTGATCCGCACATTTCTGGACCGATCGGTTACGTTTGGCCAGGCGGAGGCCAAAACGCATACAATGGTTTTCCTAACTTAGCATCGGCCACGTTGTCCCCGGGCTACGAAACTCCATATCCATGTCGTCTTAGCGGAGAGGATTCAGGTCAAGTGCCAAGTGATCAATGTAACCCAGTTGATGCGCCATCTTCGTCTTGGTATCAGTTGCAAAGCAGCGCCTATGCACCATTCGGAGCTGTGCTCGCTGGTTCTACTGGAGATTTAATTTTCGCTCTAAATGCTACTGCAGGCTTCACTCAGTGTGATGTGAGCCAGGTCGGCAGTGGACCGTGCAGTACGAGTAGTACTGCTCCTGCCAATACGGGAACGAACAATATCTGTACAACCGCTGCGGGTGTAGCTAGACCATGTGGTTGGGATACTTGGATGATTCTGATCCCACCAGGATTCCAAGTATCAACCGATCCATCTCAAATCATTTCAACGCTCACAAACAATTACGCGAACATTTTCGTAACGACACTGTCACCATACGATCGATACGCGCCAGGCTGGACAATGATATCGATAAGAGTAGACGCGGCAATTAATCCTGGATATAACCATCAATTCATCAACTTCACCAGGGCTGGCGAGTGGTATTACGCTCGAGTCAACGGTGTGACCGCTCCAACAACGGCGGGTAGATACTTTTTCAAAATGTTCCTCTACGGCGGCTCAGACGTTTACGGGGTAGGACCGACTCTACCGAGCCCACTGAATTCACCCATCTCCGACCCAGAACCTGGAGAACTTCCCGACATGTGGGTTCCTCCGCAGAACTGGCCCGTGCTGCTAGTGAAGGGTGAGGTTGATCCGAGCATTATCACCGGAACAATCAGGTACGGCGGTTACAACTCAACACTATATGGAGAACCGATCGGTGAAGCCGGTCGCGTCTGGGCTAAAATGGAAACTAAACTGGATCCATACACTGGTTCGACAATAACCACATGTCCAGCCGAATCTTTTCCAGGCCAATCTCGAGTCGCCGGATGCACGGATGCGATTGGGTACTGGAATTACACGGCTCAAGGACACTATGAGGTCGAAGGCGTTGCGTCCGGAATCTACACGATCTACGCAGAAGCCGCGGGTTATCCACAATCAATCATAGAGTCTAACGTGACGGTCCTCAAAGGGCAGTCACTACATTTTGATGGTTATTTGCAACCTGGACCAGTAATTCATGGGAACGTATTCTCTAAACATCAGTTCGGCGACGAGCCGTGGCCGGAGAACACTTACATTAAAATTGAATTATACGACGCCCCAACGCTTAGTAACATTCCAAGTCCAAGCGCGAACTTGGTTTCATGGTCACCCTTACCTTGCGTTGCAGGTGGCCAGGAACTATATTATGGTGGAACTCACGCGGCTAACTGCGGCGATCCTCTGACAGGAAGTTTGATCGCCTTTCCGTGGCATGAGTACAGCACCGTTACTTGTAACATGATCCCATCCAGCACGGTTTGTCCGTATACGTTTCAGGGAAAATCAATAGGAGAAATTAACGGGTATTCTCGTGACGTATCCGAGAGCGGCTCGGCTCCACATATCAATCGTGCTGTTTGTATTGTTGTGGCGTGTAACGTCTTGACCTCCGATCCTCAGGGAGTCGGGCCACCACAGCGCTGGTTCGTACAGGGTGGCACGACGATCCCGTTCCATTTTGAGTTTGGAGTGAAAGCTGAGTATGGTGCTCCACGTGATCTTGACGGTATGGTTCCGCAAGTTTACGCCACGTGGGTGAACGGATTAACCCCTGGTAGATACTACGCGCGTGCTTGGGTTTTTCGTTACGTTCAAACTGCATTAGACGGCGTAACATTCCAGGAATACTACTTCGACATCACCCCGCAAGAGTGGGCTGGGGATGTTACGTTGCCGATTGATATTCGATTGAGCAGTTGGGTGAACAAGACTGTGCATTACCATAATCTTCCTACAACAATCAACGAGGATCCGATTAACACCGGCGCAGGATTCCTTTACGGATATCTCAGCGGATCTGACGGACAAATCTACTCGTATAATGTAACCGCGTTAGGGATTAAGGAAGAGCTGGGAGTAAGCCTCGGATTGACTGATCCAAGCTCTTGTCCACCCCCACCTGCGAATCCGCTTGACAGTTGCTATGCCGACGGGCCAGCAGCAGGAGGATTCCAGCTTCCGCCACACACGCAAATTGACGGTTACGAAGATCTCGATCCAGGTGGCGTTAACGCATTTGCGATCAACACTGGCAGAGCTAACATCCAGTTTTGGGGTACTAACGACACGTGGGGTGGAGAAAATTACGGGATCCCTTCGGGAACATATTCCGTGATAACTGGCACCGAAGGGTATGTGCAGGAGTCTCCTGCTGAACAAGTTTCTGTCACTCTCAGTGGTACTGAAGTTCAGGTGAGTGATCATATGTATCGTGGTGTCGGATTCAACGCTAGTCTCTTCAGTATTGATTGGGAGGAGCCAACTGTTAATCGGCCATGGGTGTGGGGTAATGATCAGGGTGGATTGAACACGATCTCGATCCCGCCTGGATTCCCACCAACTCCTAACTGTGGTCCAACGACAGCAGTTTGCAATAGTGTGCAGCGAGGATCTGAAATTGATTTGGGATTTTACTCTAACAATCAACTCGTCGGCTACCTCGGAGACGAGTTGAGCCAGTTACCCGTCACAATACTTACAACCGGCCTGTTCCAAGGTGTTGGAAGCATCGCGTGTCCCCCCGATACTACATCACCCACGCAACCTCCGTGGACAAGTCGTTCCTGTACAATGATGGATGGTGGCGGACGAAACATTAACCCCTACGACGGCGCGAACATGACATATTTCGGAAGCGAAGCGGCCGACCAATGGGTTGGCGGCTACACGCCCGGCGTCTTTTCTTGGCTCGTCGCTTCAAACCTTCAACCGATCTTCACATCAACAGCCACCTGGCCGGGAGCGTTTCGAACAGGTACATACGAAATCCGAGCGTGGACTTTTGGTTACATTCAGGACCAAATCTTCACGGTCTACTCACAGGAAGGGCAGGTTGCGGATATTCGAATCAATCTCGTAGAAGGCGTAAACGTATCCTTGGACATACTGTTCAAGAAAGAACATGTCATTAACCCAACATCAGCGAACATGTCTGCTCGAGTTAGGTTGTTCGATGATCAAGGCGAACTTGTTGCGGAATGGATGTCCAGTGAAGGAACCTATACAACTGGCAACGGTTTCGGATCAGCAGCAGATGGCACTACTGAATTCCCATTCATATCTCAAGGAAACTTGACAATACCAGGCAATCCGACAACAGGACAAGTATCCGGATTGAATAGCTACAATTTTGTTCCAGGAGGAACAACACTACTCCACGTCTTGATGGCCGGACTGCCTCAACAACCTCCTCTCGGCCTGGAATTCACCGGCCAATATTACGGAGACCCCGTCTTCACACCCTACACCTGTGACTTTGAAATCGTATGCTTGAGTAAAGGAACATACGGAAGATACCTGCCTAGCAACACCACAGGTCCAGCATATCCTTTCGCTAACAGCGGAATACTAGGTTCCCCAGACTATCAGGGAGGTTGGACTGCTGAAGTTGACTTCGTAAACTGGTACAACAACAACTCAGCCACACCTGAACCACTATCCATTTGCGGATCCGGCGAACAAATCCTGCCTTACCAAACAGCAGTCATCGCGCCTCCATCTTTTTGCGCCTCCTCGAGCACTGTCTTCCAAACCGCATCAGGTCCACTTGGCTCGAGTATTTTCGCACAGTACTACCCACCAGTGCAAGGCTTACTGCTTGGCGAATCCTACCACATCATACCTGGAACTACCGCAACATCCGGTATCAGTTTGACAGAGGACGCTGCCAATGGTACATACCTTCAACACAGCATGGCCGTCAATCACCTCGGACCGTACTCACAGGAAGGAGTCTGGCAGATCTCTAACGCGCACCTAAGCGGTGAGGCGAGTGGAATCTTTGAAGTTGACCTGAACGGATTCATCTCTGGAACCGCGTTGGCGTTCACATGGGCTAATGATTTCAGACCTCTCAGTTGGGCTACCGTCTCCGTGGCCGGAGCTTCAGGCAGCACTTGGAATTATTACACGTACGACGGCGAATACCAAATGTACCTGCCCGAAGGCACCTACTCGCTAACAATCAGCAGCCCCGGAATCGCATCCCAAACACTAACCATAGCTGTAACCGGAGGCGAATCTGGCACAGCAGCAAACGTCTACATGCAACAGACCAACGTACCCGTTCCCGAATTCACAGGCATCTCAATAGTAGCATTCTTAGCATTAGCAACCTCATTCTATATTCTACGCCGCAGAGGAACAAAGGTGCAATGGGAATTACGTTAGCGGAAACACGAAATCTTGTACGCAGCATTAGCGGTGTGCGCTTGGGCGGGAATGTTGTACCGGTTGAAAATTGCCTAAACTTCAGGGAAATATTTCTTCATCACCGTGATTATGGTTTGGTTCTGTCTAGGATTCAATGAAACCTGCAAACCATAGGAAGTAGGCTTCTGTACTATGAGACCCGAACGCATGGGCTCTTTTACGGCCTTGTCAACTCTCTTCAACCCACCTTTTCCCAGATCAGCCTCCTTGAATCCTTTTTTCAGGTTTTCATAAGCAGTATGACTGCCTCCCCAGTTTCCCCTCTTGTAAAGCTTGAAGAGCGCTGTTGCTCTGATCTCGTCGTCCGAAAGCATAAGTTCACTTTTGATACTTTGAACGTTCACGTTTAAATACTTTAGAATTTAATCCTCTGATTATGTCATACAAGCCGAACGAGACGCTTTTGTTGAGATATCTCGGAGCAAGCCCGATTCTCCGCATCGTTGACTTCTTTCTGGACAACCCGCTTTCAGATTACTCAAAGAACGAGATCTCAAAGGATCTCGCAATGAGTCGCGGCACGTTCTTCAAGTACTGGAAGGAGCTAGAGAAGTCCGGTGCGCTAACGGTTAGCAGGAAGATTGGAAGAGCCACGCTGTACGAATTGGACAGGAAGAACGAAGTTGTCAAACAGCTCATCAAACTAGACATGGCTCTCGCAAGAAAATCCATGGAACGGGCAGTACAGGAATACGAAAAACCAGTTGCAATTAAAACTCACGGTGAAGCCTGAACAGAATTAGCGACCTCACATGAAGCGAATCGTCCGATCGGAAAAGTCGATTTGCTCAAGTGCTCGGTGGATCAATACGGCCCAGTTGATGTTCACGTTTCTTCTTGGCATTAGATACAAGGTAACGCGACATTCACTGCTCACCAGTTCTACTGGAGATTTAATAGCGGTGTGCGTTTGAATCGAACTAAATTCCTTCTGCTAGCCCTAACCTTAAGCCTAGTTCTCACGGTCTACCTCCCAGCCGCAATTCCAAACGCTCACGCACAAATGGTTGGAACAACGATACTCAACGTGAAAATATCGTCCACGATCATCTATCCCGGAGTTAACTTCACAATCAGTGGGCTACTTGAAACAACAAGTGGAGAAGTTCTTCCCTACAAGAACCTAACGATCACTTGTGTGTACGAGTCCTTCCAAACCATGACGAATGGATTCGGAGAATTCAATTCAGACGTTTCGTTCCCTCCAGGCTCTCACGCTGGTCCGACAAACGTCACTGTAACGTACACCCCGTACCCCTATTCTCAAGACGTTCAAATGTACCTCGTAACCAGCACCTCAGTTCCTGTAACGCTCGAGTATCCGCAATCCGTTCTTTCGGCCCAAACCTTCGCTGTTCAAACACCGTTCCCTAAACCAAAATCGATAAGCTTCCATGGCAACGCATACATCGACACATCACAATCCAGAATCGGAACAGGTTCCCTGAAGCTGGAATCCACAGGCGACGAAATAACCACAGACCCCTCAAGCGACTTCGCCTTCGGCACTCATGATTTCACTTTTGATATGTGGGTCCGATTTAGCGCTCTGCCTCAAACTGGAAACTCTCTAGTATTCTTGCAGCAGTATCAAAACCCTGGGAACGTAATAATCGCCGGCCTCGCCAACGTCAGCAACACACAGGAAGTAACATTCTACTCAAAAATCAACGGCGGATCAGCGCACTTTGCGAGTGGCCCAATCCAAACCATCTCGACAGACGTCTGGTATCATGTTGCGTGGGTTCGATCGAACGGAACAGTTACCATTTATTGGAACGGAGAAAATATGGCCAGTGTTCCAGATAACGATACGATACCTGAACTCAACACTCCAATGCAGTTCGGAAGCTACCCACAACTTTACGGTTGGTTAGATGAAGTTCGAATAAGCAACGTAGCCCGATGGACAACCAATTTCACTCCACCAACGACACCATACCACAGAGACATCAGTACGGTTTTGTTGCTACACTTTGACGATCCAAACGGAACAAGATCAACCACAGATGATGTAGACACAAGTCTGCAAACAAGGATCTACCAGAACATCACAACCGTTACAGAATCACGTGCCCTCGCCGTAATCGGAAAACTAACCACCCAAACGCAGACACCGCTCGAATTACGAAACATAACAATTTACTTAGACGGAAACCCCGTAGGAAACACCACCACAACCAACACAGGCTCATTCGCGTTCTCATTCATAGTACCCGAAATCCTGAGTAATGGCCCGCATGAAATCGTCGTCAGCTTCGCAGCCCTTAACGACACATATGCTCCTTCCAAAACGATCCTGCAATTCGACGTCGCCGCTCCATCAAACTCCACTTTCACGACAACCGCACAGATCACTCAGACTGGTGCGACCACGACTCAACCAACCTCAACTAATATTCTGATAATTCCTATTATTGCCGCTATCCTGCTAGCCTCCACTCTCAGCTCTTATTTTCTCATAACGCGTCGCAAGAAAACAGAACCCATTTCCGAAAATATTCCATCATCATCACCTGATGTCACTTCTGAGATTTCTCCGAAAACCAGTTCCGATGTGCATTGCGAATTTTGCGGAAGACTCATACCGAGAAATTCTAATTATTGTGATCGCTGCGGAAAACCCAACCTGCTAAAGGACCAATAGCAGACTCCAGGCAACTCCAATGAACAAACCCACCACTGCACTAGTCGTATTGCTCCTACTTTCGCTGTACTCGTTCGGTTTGGTTCACGCGCAAGTTTCCTCCAGTATTCCTTGGCAGAAGACGCAAATCCTGGCTCCAACCCCAACTGATCAGGCTGTGAGTGAACCTTCAGTTCTCTACGAGAATGGATTGTGGAGGATGTGGTATCGTGTCGGTTGGACAAACAGTCTACAAGGAATCTTTTACGCGACGAGCAGCGACGGAATGCACTGGACCAAATACGGACACGTCACGAACGATTACAACGCGCACGTCTACCGATATAATTCAACAACACTTCTGATGGCTGCTCATGGATTAATCGATCAATACAGCCAAGATGGAATTCACTGGACAAATTTCACACAACAATACGGGCTTTGGCCGAATCCGTGGCTCAACCAAGCCGACCCATACCCGGACGAGTACGGGACGATTGGAAATAGTCAACTCCTAAAATTACCGAACGGAACCTACCTCATGTATTATGAGTCGTGGAATTGTAATTCACAAAACAAGAATCCTAGCGGACAATCATGTTACGCGCAAGATTCGCTTTGGGCTGTGAACCAAGCGAGTTCATCAGACCTCTTCAATACCTGGACCCGCTCATCAAACAACCCACTTCTAGGTGGCACATCATATTCCGCTGCGAACCCACACGTAATCCTCGAGAACGGAATTTACTACGCGTTCGTTGATTATTACTTATGGAACGCAACACTCGGAACATACAACATTATCGAAACCCTACTGACCTCAACCGACGGAGTCCACTTCACATTTGTTTACGGGCCAACTAATCCCGTGCTTGGTATCGATGCAGAGAAGAAACTTGACCCGTACTGCAACCAGGTTGGTGACGCATGGGTCGTTGTCCAGCCCAATGGTATTTTCTTGTTCTATGATGAAGACGCAAATGTCGCCGCAAACCTCACCACAAGCCATGCATCAATATGGCTCGCCTTTCTCCCGAACACAACACTCCCACAATTAGCATCAGGCCAATTTGGGACGGATCAATCTGTTTCAGAATTCCCAAACCCTATACTGGCAGTGATCGTGACGACTATGCTTGCTGTTCTACTAACGAACCGCGTTAAGACCAAGCGAGATCGCTGACAATACCGTTCGTGTTGTACTTCAAGCTACAGAGCGGGGCTTGCGGATTTTTCGATAATACGCTACTCCCGAAACTACGACTATCGCGGTTACCGCGATTAGAATTAACCAATTCGAGTAGTTCGTCTGTTGCATCGTGGCTCCGGGGGCATTCAAACTAAATTCCGCAATCTCCGTTCCCTGTTGCCCTTGAGAATTTGCGTATATGATATGTAACTGGAGATCAACCTGCGGGACGCCAGCAGTTGCGTTTACGGCTAAAATGTTGGACGGCATTGAGAGATTGAAAGTCCAAATTGCGGACTGCAAATACTTAAGATGAAAGTTATCCGTGCTCTCGGAATGAACAAGCTGCCAATTACCACTCAAATTCGGATCAAGATATGCTTCACCTCTAACCAAGTAAATATCCCCAGGACCATGATTCAAAATCTCAACCATCAAAGAAGAATTCTGTCCAGCCGGCGCATAATACTGACCGGTATTGCTTCCGATTAGTGTGATCTGAAGCTGCGAACTCGACTGCGCAAAAACCGTTTGAACACTCAAGCTGAGAAGGAAAATTGAGATCAACAGAAGGCGTGAATAACGAAACAACTCTGTCACCCACTAAAAATCCATGTGCACGAGATAAACCTCTTCCACCCAACCCGTAACTGGGCGAATAGAGAACCGCAAATTCGTGACGATCATAACTCCACCAATTGCCCTGAGGCCTCGTCTTAACGGTTTAAAGAAAGCATCAAAAATCCACTCCAAGTCTATTCGTTGATGTTAATGCCGTCATCAACAGATAATTAGCGACGAAAGGATGCTTCTAGGATGATCTAGAATGATCTTGAACTGGAAAATGCTCCTTCTGTTCACTATAGTATGCGGGTTTATGATTATTCCAAGCGGCTTCGCTTCAAGTCAATCGCGCCAGATCTACGGTTTTGTCTATAGTACAACCGGCCAGCCGATCTCCGGAGCAACTGTGGTCATGTCGAAATGCAGTTACACGCAATCTGCAACAACTAGCAGTGACGGGTCTTGGCAAATGGTGATCCCCTCGGATCTGTATGGGTCTTTGATTTTCTCAGCCAACGGATTTCAGACCCAGACCTTCCAGATCAACCTGAACGCTAACTGGCCTTATGCCGGCGGAGTGCTATCCTTACAGCCAACTTCCTGACTGAACTGTTAAGAAAAGTCTGAAATCAGCGGATTTAGGTTCTTTCTAGCTGTTTTGGGGTTATTTCGTATATGTCGGTTTCCGACACTTTGTCTTATATATAGTTAGGAGGCGTAGCCGTTCTTGTATGCGCACAGTAATGTGCGCATAACAAAATAAATTTAGGGAGAAAAAAGAAAATTTGCGTAAAAAATTAGCTGCAGCGCTAACAATCGCTATATTTGTAGTCAGTACTTTAGCTATAATGACCCCAGTGAAAGCCGACTTTACTTTGGGACTGTTAACCCCAAGCTATCCCTTCCACGAGCAAGACTTTGACCCACACGTATCCGGTGTGGTTGGTTACGTCTTCCCTGGTGGAGGTCTAGCTGCGTTAACGGGTGCTCCGAATATTGCCTCTTCAGTACTATCGCCTGGTTATCAGGCTCCATACCCGTGTGTATCGAATGGAGCGGAACTAGGTAACGGTGCTATTGTAGGCGGTACTACCGGATACGGTGCCCAATGTAATCCACCCGGCGCTCCAACGAGTTCATGGTATCAGTTACAAGGCAGCGCATATGCACCATTCGGTGCAGTGCTGACCGGATCAACTGGTGACTTGATCTTCGCGTTGAACGCAACCGCAGGAACGAATCCTGGCGGAACACCAACAGGCGGCACAGCGTGCTCAACCACCACAGCTGGTGGTACAGTGAAACCGGTATGTGATAGTCTTGGTTGGGATGGAGTAACTATCTATCTTCCACCTGGCTTCACGATGCCAACTATGGACGGTTCGAACGTCGTTACAACTGTAACGAACAGTTACGCGAACATCCAAGTTTACAAGGTTTCGCCATACGACCGCTATGCACCAGGTTGGACAGCAATCAACATTTGGACTGACGGTGGAGAAAGCTCTGGCCCACTAGGGGGTTCAGGTACATCAACATCTTCTCAAACATACTACAACCATCAATTCATCAACTTCACCACAGACGGTGAATGGTACTACTTCAGAGTCAACGGAGTAACAGCCCCAACAGTTGCGGGTCGTTACTTCTTCAAGATGCTACTTCAAGGTGACAGCAACTATGTTGCTGGCCAAGAAGGAACAGCTGCAAATGCAACAGCATCAATCTGCTCAACATCAGCAACAACAGGATGCACGTTAACGAACAACGCTATTGGTGAAGCTCCAACTCAATTCGTTCCGACACAGAACTGGCCAGTTTTGCTAGTAAAGGCTGAGATTGATCCAGCCATCATAACCGGAACCGTCCGGTACGGTGGTTACAACTCAACCCTATACGGGCAACCAATTGGCGAAGCAGGACAAGTCTGGGCTCATATGGAAGACAAGATTGATCCGTACACTGGTCAACAAATAACCATGTGTCCGGCAATCGGTCAACCAATGGTACCCGGATGCAACGATGCGCGTGGATACTTCAACGGCACCGTGATCCAAACCACAACTTTCGCATTGAATGATCCATCGAACTGCGGACCTACCTTAGGATCGGTCTGTGGAGCGCAGGGTCACTACGAAGTTGAAGGTGTCGCACCAGGTGTCTACACCATCTACGCTGAAGCAGCAGGATTCCCACAACAAGTGTGCGCCAGTGGCGTAACAGTGTTGAAGGGACAATCTTTGCACTTCGACTGCTACGTCCAACCAGGTCCAGTGATTCACGGCAACGTGTTCACGAAACACCAGTTCGGTGACGAACCATGGATGGGTGAGCTACCAAATTGCGCATATTCGCCATCATCCTTCCCGTACTGCTCAACCGACACATACAATGAATACATCAAAATTGAACTCTACGATGCACCAACTCTAAGCAACATTCCAGATCCAAGTGCAGATCCGATGGTCTCGTGGTCTCCAATGCCATGCGTAGCTGGAGGACAAGACGTACTCTATCCTCGAGGTCACGCTGGAGCATGCGGTGATCCACGAACTGCAAGCAACATAGCGTTCCCATGGCATGAATATGTGCCAGCGAACGGCTACGGTGCGTGCACAGCAGCACTTGCTCTCGGATACTACCAAGTAGCAAAATCCAGCAACCCAACAATCGGATGTACCAGCCAACAAATCTCAACTATGCTTCTGGCGGACCCACAAGGCGTTGGTCCTCCTCAGCACTGGTTTGTGCAAGGCGGTACAACGATCCCATTCCACTTTGAGATGGGTGTGAAGGGTGAGTATGGTGCTCCACGTGATCTTGACGGACAAGTGCCGCAAGTTTATGCCACATGGGTCAACGGTTTGACACCCGGTAGATACTACGTACGTGCGTGGGTCTTCCGATACGTTCAGACAGCCCTTGACGGCAGCACGTTCCAGGAGTACTACTTTGACGTCACACCACAAGAGTGGGCTGGCGATGTCACGCTACCAATCGACCTTCGATTGAGCAGCTGGGTAAACAAGACGGTTCACTTCCATGACCAATTCAACAGTCTGATAGAAGATCCAATCAACACTGGTGGTGGCTTTATGACAGGCTACTTGACCGGTGCTGACGGGAACATCTACAGCTACAACGCAACCGCATTAGGCCTACAATGCACAAGCTTAGTTTCACCAACACCATTGTGCTCGGATTCATGGGGCGTTCCAACAGGATCAACCATAGGAACTGATGAAGTAACGAACTATCCTAACGGTCCTGGAGGAAGTGGATGGTCACATCCTGACGCAATGTTCGGCGGATGGAGCAGTGGCTTCCAACATGGCATCCAATACAGTGGAGTCAACAGTGGTTTCGGTTCGGGTTCAGGTGTAAATCTAGACCCAGATCATATCAACCAGAATGCAATCCAAGAAGGCCGTGCTAACATTCAGTTCTGGGGTATCAACGATACTTGGCTAGGCGAGAACTACGGTATCCCCTCAGGAACGTACACGCCAAGCACCTATGTGCTAGGCTACATTCCACAGGGCCCACTAGAACAAGTATCAGTGACACTATCAGGAACTGTAACTAGCATCAGCGATCACATGATCCGTGGTCCCGGATTCAACGTAACAGTCTTCAGCATTGACTGGGAACGACCAACAGTCAACAGAGCATGGGAGTTCGGAAACCCTGAAGGATGGAACTTCATCCCAGGATTCTTCGCGAACCACATCAGCGGCTCAAGCAGATCAGGATATGTCAACACCAACAATGTAGGCGCAGAGATCGATCTCGGCGCATACAGCAACGGTACATTAGCAGACTGGATCGGTGATGAACCATCCGCAAGTGAAGCAACATCCATCAACACTGATGGCATGTTCCAGAACCAGTTCGAAAACAACGTAACATTGATCGGAGGAGGATTCCCGATCACCAACATTGCGGGCAACTTGTTTGATGCCAACTTTACATGGTTCGGTAGTGAAGTCAGAAGACCAGGCTTTGTCGGTGGAATGGCATGTGCCAACGGACCCACGTCCGCCGGTTCTCCATTCTGCGCCGTCCCGAGCTACAGTTCGGGTTCGCCGCACAACGTCAATGGCTTGTTCAACTGGCCACACCAACTAGAACCAACAGCATTCCAACCTGGCCAATACGACTTCGGAGCCTACACGTACGGTTACGTGCAGGACCAAGGATTCAGCGTCTACGCTGACGTAGCCCAAATCGCTGATGTGCGACTAAACCTAGTGATTGGAGTCAACATAACGTTGGACATTCTCTTCAAGAAAGAGCATGTCATAACGCCAACTGACTTCAACATGTCAGGTCGCGTCCGCATATTCAACGACCAAGGTCAACTCGTCGGTGAATGGGCGTCATCCAACGGAGTCTACACACCACCAGGCAATGCACAAACTTCGAACGGTGTAGCTCTCAACGGACGTGCAGTAGCAGCTGATGGAACCGTACAGTATCCATTCGGCCCACTACATGCAGTAGTCCCAGGAGTACCCGGATCCGGAGCAGCCAGCATTGGTACAGCATCACAACAGAGTCCAGCAGTAGGAAGCGGACTTAACGAATACAACTACGTACCAGGCGGAATCACCATTCTGCACGCACAGATCTCAGGCCTACCGCAAGTACCAGCAGCAGGTTACGATGCACCACCGGCAGTACCGGCTGGAACCTATACAGGTGACCCAGTCTTTACTCCAAGTGGCTGCGACTTCGAACTTGATTGCTATGCAGGCGGATACATGATGGGCATGGGTCACGGTGCAAGCACCGGTACGATGGTCCCAGGAATGGCTATGGGTTATCCATTCCCGAACACAGGCATCGCTGGTTATCCAGACTACCAGGGTGGCTGGACCGCAGAAGTTGACTTCGTCCCATGGTATGCAAACAACACCGGAACACCGGAAGCAGCCGCAGGCTTCTGCACAACGAGTGCAGGTCCTGGAGGCACTTGCCAAAGCAAGTCTAGCTCCGATGCGTTCGGACAATACTACCCACCAATCCAAGGACTACTGTTAGGTGAATCCTACCACATCATCCCAGGAACCACAGCAACATCAGGCATTAGCTTGACAGAAGACGCAGCCCTCAGTAGCACGTTCCTAGGCCACAGCATGGTATTCAACCACCTCGGACCTTACTCACAAGAAGGTGTTTGGCAGATCTCTGGCACACACCTATCCGGTGAAGCAAGCGGAATATTCGAGGTTGATCTGAACGGCTTCATCTCAGGTACCGCACTAGCGTTCACCTGGGCGAACGACTTCAGACCACTCAGCTGGGCAACAGTCTCAGTTGTGGGTGCCA
>Ga0326727_10008596_pt1 | contig 25763 bp, 18 predicted proteins | sample MB2enrmetagenome_FD_207643 | JGI IMG/M metagenome (GOLD analysis project Ga0326727, IMG submission 207643) | Lab enriched peat soil microbial communities from McLean, Ithaca, NY, United States - MB29MY | ecosystem: Environmental > Terrestrial > Soil > Wetlands > Peat | place: USA: New York...
TCCGCCTCCCCAAGTGGATTCCGCCGTGGTGCTGCTGGAGCCGCGCGAGCGCCCTTCCGGCCTGGCGGATCCCTGCGCTTTCCTGGAGTTTGTAGGCCATTGCTTCCGGCACAAACGCAAAACCATCCGCAACAACCTGGCGGAGATTTACGGCCAAGAAGTCCTGGAAAACTGGCCCGAAGCGAGGCTGCGGGCGGAGCAGATTCCGCTTGAAGGGTTCGTCGAAATGTACCGACGGCTGAATGCCCGCTAGAATGGTTTTCTCACTATGAATGTCGGGATGATCGGAACTGGCGCGATCTCGCACAAGCACGCGCAGGCCTACCGCAACATCGGATACCGAATTAGCGTGTGCACGGATATCGATCGCCAGGCGGGCGCGAAGTTCGCGGAGCAGCACGGCGCGGAGTTCGTCGCCACTTTCGAGGAAGTGTGCCGCCACCCGGCCGTGGATTACGTGGACGTGTGCACGTTTCCGGATTTCCGCCTCGAGCCGCTCCTCGCGTGCGCCGAAAGCGGCAAACCCATCCAGGTGCAGAAGCCCATCGCGACGAATGTCGAGACCGCGCGCCGCATGGTGGAAACCGCGCGGCAGGCCGGCATCCTGTTCAGCGTGGTGAGCCAGCACCGGTTCGACGATGCCAGCCTGTTCCTTTCCAGGGCCATCGCCGGCGGGCGCTTGGGGCGGCTGATCGAGTGCGACGCCTACGTGAAGTGGTACCGCTCGCCGGAGTATTATGCGCGCCCCATCAAGGGAAGCTGGAAGACCGAAGGCGGCGGAGCGCTGATCAATCAGGCCATTCACCAGATCGATCTGCTGCGCTGGCTGGCCGGACCGGTGGCCGAGGTATCCGCGTGCTGGCAATTGGGCGCCCTGCACCGCATCGAATCCGAGGACGTGGTGAACGCCGCGATTCGCTATGCCAGCGGAGCGACCGGCGTGATCCAGGCCTCAACCGCCTGCTGGCCTGGCTATAGCGAGCGCATGGAGTTTCACGGCACCCAGGGCACGGCCATTATCTCCGGCGACAGGCTGACCACCTGGGACGTCCGCGACGATGCCGGAGAGCCGGCGCCGCTGGCTCGCGAGGTGGCGTCCGGCGCGTCCGACCCCATGGCCATCCCGCTCGAGCCCTTCGAGCGCCAGTTCCGGGATTTCGGCGACGCCATCGCCCAGGGCCGCAGGCCTCTGGTGTCCGGCGAAGAAGGCTGCCAGGCCCTGGAAATCGTGGACGCCGTGTACCGCTCCTGCCGCACGGGGGCCACGGTGACGCTTCAGGGGGACGGGCTGGCGCGGTAAGATCAATCCCAGTAGATGCTTACGAGCATTCGTATTAAGAACTTCAAGCGCCTGGCCGATGTTGAGATCGAGCTGGGACCCACGGTCGTGCTGATCGGCCCCAATAACTCGGGGAAGACCACGGCTTTGCAGGCCCTGGCGCTGTGGGAGACCGGCCTCCGGAAGTGGGTCGAGAAGCGAAGCGCGAAGGACGCACCCGAGAAGCGGCCGGGGGTCACCATCAATCGCCAGGACTTGATCGCCGCTCCGGTTGCCGATGCGAATCTGCTCTGGAAAGACCTGCACGTCCGCGCTGTCCGCCGGCGCCCCGACGGCAAACCGGACACGAGCAACATTCGGATCGACATCCTGGTATCCGGCGTCAGCGACGACAAGCAGTGGGACTGTGGCTTCGAATTCGATTATGCCAACGGGGAATCCTTCTACTGCCGCCCGCTGCGGATGACCGAGGACAAACAGCCCCGGAGAATGCCAGTACCTCCCGCGGCTGCCGGTGTAAGGGTCGCTTTTCTGCCACCGATGTCAGGGCTGGCCGCCACCGAGGACCGGCTCGATGCGGGCGCTATCGACGTCCGGATCGGCGAGGGGCGTACCGCCGAGGTCCTGCGCAACCTCTGCTATCAGATCTACTCGGGCATAAACGGGGACATATGGAATGCTCTGGTTACTCAGATCGAGAACCTCTTCGGCGTCACATTGAACCCACCCCAGTATGTGGCCGAGCGCGGCCAGATCACTATGTCATACATCGAGGATTCCCAGGTTGTGCTCGACCTGGCCTCCTCCGGAAGGGGTCTGCAGCAGATCCTTTTGCTGCTTGCGCACCTCTATACGCATCGTGGAACCGTGCTTCTTCTGGATGAACCCGATGCCCATCTGGAGATCCTTCGGCAACGCCAAATCTATCAGATTCTGACTCAAACCGCGGAAGCTCAGGGCTGCCAGGTGATTGCGGCCAGCCACTCGGAAGTGATCCTGAACGAAGCCGCGGATCGCGATGTGGTGGTGGCTTTCGTCGGCAGGCCGCACCGCATCGACGATCGGGGCAGCCATTTGCTGAAGGCGCTGAAGAGTATCGGTTTCGACCAGTATTATCAAGCCGAACAGACTGGATGGGTGCTGTACCTCGAAGGCTCCACGGATCTGGCCATTCTGCGCGCCTTCGCTGGATTACTGGAGCACCCCGTCAAAGCGGCCTTCGAGAGGCCGTTCGTTCATTACGTGGAAAATCAGCCCCAGAAGGCGCGCGAGCATTTCTGGGGATTGCGAGAAGCCAAGCCGGACCTGGTGGGAATCGCGCTATTCGATTCAATCGCGCAGGAGCTGCCGGCAGGCGGGCCCTTGTGTGAAGTCAAATGGACCAAGAGAGAGATCGAGAACTATTTGTGTTTCCCGGAGACCCTGCTGGAGTATGCGGCGGAAGCCGGCGGCGAAGCCGGACCGCTTTTCGAGGCGGTGGAGCGAGAACGCCGGGTGGCCGCTATGCAGTCGGCGATCGGCGAGGTTTCCCAAGCCATTAGGGTGCTGCGCAAGCCCGACGCATTTGGCCCGGACGTGAAAGCCAGCGACGAATTTCTCGACCCCGTTTTCCAGCGATACTTCGATCTCCTGGGCATCCGCAATCTGATGTTGAAGACGGATTACCATCGGCTGGCTCGCTTCGTGCCCAGGGATAAGCTATCGCCGGAGGTGGCGGAAAAACTCCAGGCTATTTGGGAAGTAGCTCAATCGGCGAGGCCTGCCGGACCTCCAGGCTGAAACCAGCCGCGATTCCGCCATGAACTCCGCTACCGGGCAGGAACGGCCTTCGCCAGCGGGATGGAAAGCTCGACCCTGGTGGTATCCGGGGCCGGCGAAAACCGCAGGGTCGCCGGCGGCCCGTAGCAGATCTCCAAACGCCGCTTGACATTGCGCAGGCCGATTCCGGTCCCGGCGCTATCCGGGCCCCCGCCGCCGCCGCTGTTCTCGATCAGGATCCGCAGGTTTCCGGCTGCGCGCCCGGCCTCGATCCGTACGTAGCCTGGCCCGGTCCGCGGCGCCACTCCGTGCTTGATGGCGTTCTCCACTAGCGGCTGGATGGAAAGCACTGGGATGGGCACCTGCAACGCGTCGTCATCCACATGAATTTCGACCTTCAGCCGAGCGCCCAGCCGCGATTGCTCCACCTCCAGGTAGGCGCGCACGATTTCGATCTCTTTTTCGAGGGGAACGAACGTCTTGTCGGATTGCAGAAAATAGCGGAGGATCCCGGCGAGGTTGAGCACCATCCGGCGGGCGTCCGCGGCCTCCCGCGGGATCGTGCCGTACAACGTGTTTAGGGCGTTGAAGAGAAAATGCGGATTCATCTGCGACTGCAAGGCCCGCAGCTCCGCCTGGCTGACCAGCCGGTTCATCTCCTGCTGCCGCAGAAGTTCGACCTTCTCGGCTATTTCCGCGGCGGCGCGGGCCAGTGCCTCGAGGTCCTCGCCCAGATAGCGCTGGCCGCCCTGCCGGCCGCCCAGGAGCAGAAACTTGGACTTGCCCTGTCCCAGCCGGATGGGCACCAGGGCCTGCGCCCAGCTCCAGCGCCCCTCGGGATCGAAGGCTGGAAGCACGGTTACGAGCACGGGAGCGTGGAGGCTCGCGCCGGCTTCCACTTCGTGCTGCCCGATCACGACGTAACTCTTGGTTCGGAAAGCCGCGGCAACCACCGAGGCCGCCCAATCCAGGTACTGCTCCTCGCTCGAAAGTGCGGGGCAGTCCTTAAGGCCCGCGATGAGACTCGAGACCGTGCCTTGCCGGAAAACGGCACGGGTGAGCCAGGCTTGCGCGCGGCTGCGCAGCCAGGCGAAGAACACCAGGAAGAGGCAGACGCTGATCAGCAGCAGCGCCTCCTGCAGCGGCTGGGGAGCGGCGCGCTCCACCAGGACCAGGCGAAACGCGGCTTCGATCACGAACCAGGTCAGCACGGCGGCCAGCAGCGCGTTGGCCAGGAAGCGGACAAACGCATCCAGCAGAACAAAGCGGTAATCCTGCAGGAGAACGAACAGGGCCAGCGGTATGCCGGCGTGGTGGATCACCAGTTCGCCCGACCAGGCTTGATCCGCGTGGCCGGTTCCGAAATGCAGAAAAGACATCGCAAACAAAGCCAGGCACATGGATGCCGCGATGCGAACGCCTCCGGCGCCTCGCGCGGAGCGGCTGAAGGCGGGGCCCGCCACCGCGGCCGCCGTTAGAACCAGGAACCCAATGGTGATCAGCAGCAATGCCGGCTGATGGAGCGCGGCGCGGCTGTCGAAAATCTCCGAGAAGTGCATCACCACGGCAATCGCGCTCAGCAGGTAGCCGGCCCACACCACCACGGGCCGGCTTTCCTTCAGCGATATGTGCAGGAGCACCGCCGGCAGCAGGCTCAGAACCGAGAAGCTGACGGCCACCACCAGATTCGATAGCCGCTCCGGCATGCCGGGCCAGGCCAGCACGATGAGGGATCCCAGATTCCACCCCAATGCCAGAGCGGCCGCCAAACCCGACAGGTTGCGGCCCTCCGCGCCGGACCATCCCCGGCCGCTGAACAGCAGGCGCAGGAAAATGGCGAAGATCAGCGCTCCCGCGGCGTGTCCAAGAATATTGACGAGCAGCGGCTCGTGGATACCCCAGATCACCACTGGAGCATCTCCCGGACATCGCGCGCCAGCCGTTTGCTCACAATCAGCTCCTGGCCGTTGCTGAGCGTGAGCAGCCAGCGCTGGCTGGTGAGCGGCGTCATCTTCCGCACGTGGTTCACGTTGACCAGCGCGTTGCGGTGCACGCGCTGGAAGATCGGGCCCCGCAGGCGGGCGTCGATCTGGTGCAGCGGCTGGGTGGCCATATAGCGCTGGCCGGAGGTGATAATCCAGACGATCTCGCGCTCGGCTTGAAAAGCCAGCACGTCGTCGATATCGAGCAGATGGTACTCCTCGCCAGAGCGGCCCACTATCTTGCGGCGCCGCGGGCCCGACGACGGCGCCACGGGGATCTCGCTCAGACGTTCCAGCGTTTCGGCCACCTCGCGTTTGCGGCCGTACAGGGCGCGCGCGCGGTCGAGAGCCTTCTCGAGCCTCTCCCGTGCGACGGGCTTGAGCAGGTAGTCGAGCGCCCCGGCCTCGAAGGCGCGGATGGCATGTTCGTCATAGGCGGTGACGATGATGATCACCGGCAGCGCGTCCGAAGGCAGGCAGCGGATCACGTCGAAACCGTCCAGTTCCGGCATTTGCAAATCCAGCAAGACCACGTCCGGCCTGAGGCTTTCGATCTTCGCCAGTGCATCGTGGCCGTCCACGGCTTCTCCGGCGATCGTGACGCCTTCGATGCGGCAAAGTTCGTCGCGCAGCACCTGGCGGGCGATGGGCTCATCATCGACGATCAAAGTGCGAATTACCTCCAGCGCTGTGCTCACGCTTGCGATCTTACAACACCTGCATATGCGTGTGAGGCGACGAATCCGTTCATGGGCATTTTCAGCCCGCTCCCGGCCAACGCCAGTTCGCCGGTGCGAATTCTCTGGCCGTTCTGCCGCTTTCTTCCGATACTGATCCCATGAAGAGGCTCCTCGCTCTGACCGCTGTGAGTGTGTTCATCCTCACGTTCACGCCGTGCATGGAGGGACAATCGCTCGGAAACGCCGGCACGATTGAGGGCGTGGCTGTCGATCCATCCGGCGCGGCTGTTGCTGCCGCAGTGGTTACGCTGCACAATCCCGTTACCAATTACAGCCAGTCCACCACCACGGATACCACCGGCTCCTTCCGCCTGGTCAACATTCCGCCGAACCCGTACCACCTGGAAATCAAAGCCGCCAACTTCGACGTTTTCTCGCAGGATATCGCGATCCGCAATGCGCTGCCGGTCGAGATCAAAGCCACCTTGCAATTGGCGGGAGGGCACACCACCGTAACGGTCGAGGCGGCCGGCGCCGACCTGCTGGAAGTGACTTCTTCCGATCACAGCGATGCCGACCGGTCTCTCATCGACAAGCTTCCTTCGTTCGATCCCGGAGGCGGGCTCAGCCAGGCAATCACCTACACCACTGGAGGAGTGGCCGCCGATGGGAATGGCCTTTTTCACCCGCTGGGCGATCACGCCCAGACCAGCTTCGTGATCGACGGCCAACCCATCAGCGATCAGCAGAGCAAGGTTTTCTCGACGCAGCTACCTACCAGCGCCATCGAGAGCATGGAACTGACGACCGGATCTCCGGATGCCGAGTTTGGAGACAAGACCAGCCTGGTGGCTCAAATCACGACGCGATCCGGCTTGGGAGCCAAAGGGTTGTTCGGCGATTTCGATACCGAGTACGGCTCCTTCGGCACGGCCGGGATCAGCACGGGTCTCGGCTTCGGCAACGACAAGATCGGAAACTTCCTGGCCATGGATACCACGCGCAGCGGAAGATTCCTGGACACTCCCGAGTTCACGGCCTTTCACGACAAGGGCAATAACGAAAGCTTCTTCGACCGTCTGGACTACCAGCCCGACACCAGCGACGTCTTTCACCTGAACCTGTTTGCGGCGCGCAACTGGATTCAGATTCCCAACGACTACGACCAGTTGGGCCAGGACCAGCATCAGCGGGTGCTCACCTGGAGCGTGGCCCCGGGATACCAGCACACCATCAACCCACGCACGCTTTTCACCATCAATCCGTACATACGCAAAGACGAATTCGTCTACTACCCAAGCCGCGATCCTTTCGACGACACGCCAGCCACGCAAAGCCAGGCCCGCCAACTTCTGAATTGGGGCGTGAAGAGCGATATTGCCCTGACTGCCGGGCGTCACAGCCTGAAGGCGGGCGTGGATGTGAAGCAGACGCGCCTGCTCGAGGACTTCGCTTTCGGCATCACCGATCCGACGTTCAACCCCATCTGCGTGAATTCGAGCGGTAATGCCGCGGGACCTCTCACGCTGCTTAATCCCAATAGCTGCGCGAGCCTCGGCTTCACTCCCAATCCGAATCTGCAGCCGGGACTGGTTCCTTTCGACCTGACGCGCGGCGGATCTCTATTCGAGTTCCACGGAACCGGCAATATCGATGAGTATTCCTCGTACGTGCAGGATGGCATTACCGCCGGGCGCTTTCTGTTTACCGTCGGCTTCCGCTACGACCGCTACAACGGCCTCACCACCAACAACGGCACGGAGCCGCACCTGGGCATCGCTTACAACGTCAAGCAGACCGGAACGGTTCTGCGGGTGGCTTATGCGCGAACGTTTGAGACGCCGTTCAACGAGAACCTGCTGCTTTCGAGCGCGACGGGGACCGGCGGCCTGGCCCAGAATGTTTTCGGCAGTTCCTCGGTGCCCATCGCACCGGGGCGGCGCAACCAGTTCAACACCGGCGTACAGCAGGCGATTGGGAAGTACCTCATGCTGGATGCCGATTACTTCTGGAAATATACGCACGGCGCGTACGATTTCAGCACGCTGCTCAACACCACCATCACGTTCCCGATCTCCTGGCATAACTCGAAGCTGGATGGCGTCACGGGCCGCCTGAGCACCACCGATCTGCGCGGCTTCCAGGCCTATTGGACGTTCGGTCATACGCGCGCCCGTTTCTTCCCTCCGGAGGTTGGCGGGCTGGTCCCTCAAGGCGCGCCGCTGGCGCCCGGCGTGTTCCGCATCGACCACGACCAGGCGTTTCAATCGACCGGCGTTTTCCGGTATCAGCACAAGAAGGCCGAGTGGGTCGCTTTCACCTGGCGGTTCGACAGCGGGATGGTGGTGAGCGGCGTGCCGGATGTGGCCGCCGCGCTAACCCTCACCCCGGCGCAGCAGACCACCATCGGCTTCGCCTGCAACGGCGTCTACGCGACGTTCACCACCCCGATCACCAGTTGTAACGGCGTGGGCACCTCCACGCTGCTGACGCTGCCGCAAACCGGACAGGAGAACGACGACCACAACCCCGATCGCGTCAAGCCGCGCAACGTTTTCGATATGGGGATCGGCACGGACAACCTGCTGCACACCGAGAAACGCGAGCGCATCACGGCGTCCATTAGTATCGCCAACCTGGCCGATAAGGTGGCCCTCTATAACTTCCTCTCGACGTTCAGCGGAACGCACTTCCTGCAGCCGCGTACCCTGATAGCGCGAGTGGGCTTCGTATTCTGAAGCCGAAAATGAGGCCGTTCTCTCGGATAAATCCGTGATTATCTACTTGACAACAATCGAGACTAGCGGCATACTACATCTAGAGGCCGCACATGAACCTCATAGACGTAGCCCAACAATTCGCCACCGCTGAATCCTGCAACGACTTCCTCGAAAAGATGCGCTGGCCGGATGGTATTACCTGCCTAGCCTGCGAGAGCAAGCGGGTTTCGAAGTACGTCAAACAAGCCAGCGTCCGCAAGAGCGGAGCGCGGAAAGGGCAGCCGGTTCCGGCCCGCATTCTGTACGTCTGCTTGGAATGCGGCAAGCAGTTCTCTGTCACAGAAGGAACGATCTTCAACGACTCCCACCTGTCGCTCGAAAAATGGTTCATGGCGGCGGCGCTAATGGTAAATGCCAAGAAGGGAATTAGCGCGAAGCAGATGCAGCGTGATCTGGGCGTGGCCTACAAAACAGCCTGGTATCTCTCTCACCGCATTCGGGAAGCCATGATCGGCAGTGCTCCCGCCGTGTTTGAGGGAGTCGTTGAAGCCGATGCCACGTTTGTGGGCGGCAAGTACGACCCGCGCCGGCAACGGGCGAAATATGGCAAACAGCCCGTGTTTGGCTTGCTGCAACGTCGGACAAAGGGCCAGCACTCAAAGATTCATGCCGAACCCGTGCCGATAGAGAGTAGGCAGGTAGTGACGGGCGTTATCGAGGATCGCGTATCGAAGAGTGCCACGGTTTACACGGACGAAGGCGCTGCGTACCGTTCCCTCCGCACAACCGGTCGCAAGCACGCGATAGTGATTCACAGCCGGGGCGAGTACGTGAACGGCCAAGTCCACAACAATGGCGTAGAGAACTTCTGGAGCCTGTTCAAGCGCGGCCTGATAGGTTCGTTCCACAAGGTCAGCGTGAAGCACCTGCAACGGTACCTTGCCGAGTTCACATACCGGTTCAATAACCGAGAAGAAGAGAATCTGTGGGCGCCGGTGATTGCGGCGCTTCTGATAGGGTCCACGCTGCCGTACGCGAAGCTCATCGAACCGCTGGAAGGAGAACGGGGCAACGGGCCGGAAGTGACGCTGGAAGACGAGCCGCTTTAAGTGCTAGTCGCCAGCCATTGAACTGCGTCGCTCAATCGGCACCTCGGAAGAGGCGTCCTTCTTGGTGACGATTTCCAGTACGTCCTCACGGTGAAAACCCACCGCAATTGGGGCGCGGTTTTCGGCCACTGCAGCGTCGTATTCTTCCGATTTGCAAATCAGTACGACATCTCCACGGTCTTCGACCACTTTTACGGTAGGACGCTTTCGGGGGTAAGCGTTAACCGTAACTAATTGTCCGGGATGGAGTTGCTCTGCCATGTCCTTAGATTACGACTCGTAGGCATATACTGCAATCGCTAATTTTCTACGCCAACACTTGCCGTAGAAAAAATTCTACGGTAATATTGGCTTGTACCGAAGTGGTACAGCGGAGATGATTATGGCGGACGCCGAAAAGAAGCTCGCGGCAGTTTACGTATCATGGAAGACCTTTGAGAACTCCATCACGGCACTTTCGAAGGGGGAAATCCCCAACGTCATTGACAAGAGCGTATTTCCAGGGATGGCATACTCTGTCCAAAACCAGTTCTTCACGGCGTTGCGATTTCTCGGCCTGATTGATCAGGACAACAAACCGCTCCCGGATCTTGCGGAACTCTGCAACTCCGTAGAACGCCGGCGCAAAGAGAAGTTGTCTGAGATTCTCCAGAGACGGTACTCCGAACTGTTCGCAATCAACCTTAAGAAGGCTACCCCAGCCGAGGTCGAAAAGAAGATTGCGGACGCCTACGGCAACGTGGGCGACACCAAGGAAAAGGCGGTGCGTTTTTTTGTTTCGGCTGCAGAGTATGCCGGAATCGAGCTGTCGCCACTGTTGTTGCCTAAGAAGGGAGCAAACGGGGGGCGGACAACCGCCCAACGAAAACGCGCACCACGCCGCCAGAGCGCACCTGCTGCCATTGAGCAGCAAGCGAAATCTGGAACCTCAAAGACGGTGCGCCTGCAAAGCGGAGGAACGCTTACGCTTTCCGCAACCCTTGATCTCTTTGCCCTGAATCCAGAGGATCGGAAGTTTGTGTTCGATCTAATTGACAAACTCGACGGGTATAAGCAGCCCGAAGGGAATCCCGTCGAAATACCATCGTTTCGGGCTGCGGAAGAGCCGACAGCGTGAACTGGGGGTATTACGGAGCAATAGGTTTGTAGACGTATGCAGGGTTTAGTGACTAAAGGACGGAAGCGATGATAAGGAGGACGATAGCCCCCAGCGCTCACGGCCGCCGGCACTGAGGGCCTAAACAGGAAGGCCCGGTCTGGAAGCGAGCCTCGTAAACTCACCAGACCGGGCCATGGTGGACCCTACAACCATAGGAGGTTGAAATGGCCACAAAGCCTAAACCTCAGCCAGAAGGTCAAACGGACTTGTTTGCTGCCCGTATATGGCACTGGCGAAAGAAGTGTTATCTCTACGCTTCCGATTACGGATTCAAAGCATTTCCGATCCGTAAGGGACGCTAAAATCAAAACCGTTCAACCAACCGGGAGGCCTGTTCGGGCAGGCTTCCCGCCAACTTCGGAGGGCGTCTAGCTGGCGCTAGGAGCGGTCTTATAAACCGCAATGCTCTGCCGGGCATGGGGTCCGATCCCCCCGCCCTCCGCTCACTCGGCTACTCCTCATATCGAACGAATGGTGGCACGTCGTCTTCGCACAATTCAACCCACAGCAAGCAAACTTCATTGTCGGTATAGGTGAAGAAGATCCGTAATGAAGGCGCTTGCGGAAACACGGCCGTCTTGAGAATTGAAAGGTGCGTGCCTGGGACGACCCCAAACGACTCGGGGTCGCGAGCTAGGCCGAAGCAAACACCGTCAAGGATTTCATCCAGTCGTCGGCATGAGATCCCAAGCTCACGAAGTTGTTCATCGAACTTCGGCTCTTGGCGGATTGTCCTAAGCCTGAGCAACCAGGTCGAATTCCTTTGCAACCTCTCTACCTCGCTGGATATCGATATCATTCAACGGAGCGTCGGAGAGAAAAACCGTTGTGTAGGGAATATTCTCCTGATCCCGCGCCACCTTCCATCCGACCATGTTATGGCTCAGGTCGCTCACGCCCTGAGCGGTTTCGTTAGAGAGCGCCTCTATAACCGAGTCAACCAGGGCGATTTCCTTCGCGCTGAAGATATCCAGATTGGGCTGGCGAAGATTCACAGTCCGAACCTGCATCCTTCCGTTCCGGAGGGGGACTTCCTGGATTCCCAGTGATCCCTCTTGCTGCATTTCCTCACGAATCGGCAGTAAGCGCCGCGGTGCTGGCCCGTTCGGTAGCCTCTGGTACTCAACTCCTGTCAGTGGTTGCCCGTAATGTGCGTAGCAGACGAAATCCGAGAAATATAGTATTTTGTTAAGCTTGGTAGCGCCAAAACGCGGGTCATTTGCGCATTTCTGGCTGATGTACAAGACCAGCTCGCGGAAGCGCTCCAGGTTCTCGTTGATCTGATTCTTGCGCATTTTATCACCCATGGCGAACAAAAGGTGAAAATAGTCCGCTCCTTAATGATATGACGTGCGGGACACCGATAGCAAGTACCGGGCCAAAATAAAAACACCTACGCTATACTAGTCACAATGGACGCACTAAAGGTCCCCAAGGACCAGTTTAAGGCCGTCATCCGCGCCCTACTAAATACGCCGCCCATACCGCTGGCCGATATACCGCGCAAGCGGGCACCGAAGGCGAAGCGGGCGGCCAAGAAGCGCGGCTAGCGTCTCGGCCCGCCAACCAAGCGGGCCAGCACCTTCTTTGCGGCCTTCTTTCTCTGTCTCTTGTTCACCGGCCTGTCACCACAACCCATTGTGGTTCTGTGGGCTTGTTGTTGTCAAGTAGATAATCACGGATAAATCCGTAGGACCTATTAGCCTCAAGCCTAAAACGACGTTACCGAACTCTCAGAGAACCAAGGTCATGGTGGATCTGATTTTATTTGATCCTCCAGGCCTATTCTCTTGAAAACAAAATCGAGATAACTATGGGGCATGAGATATGGGCTGGCTTTTCTGATTTTGGGCGCCGCCCTTTGCTCGGCTGGCACAATAAGCGATCTCTTCAACCAGCCCCAGAACAACTGCAATTACAGTCAGACCCCGCCGTATAGCGATTGCGACGTCATCGGCAGTGCCGGCGTCTACGACATCCAGCAGGCCAGCGTGACGGTCGCCGGTAACGGGTTCACGACGATTACCCTTTTCAGCAACCTCGGCGGCGTGACTGCGCAGAACGGGCAGTTGGCGCTGGGATCCTTCGATTCAGGCCTGGGCCCGACCCTTATTCCCGGCGATCTCTTTTTCTATGCGGCGGCCAGCGAAAACAGCATCAGTAATTTTGTGGACCCCAATGTTACGGATTTCGCCGACCCCCAGTCCAACATCGAGCCGTACCTGACATACGCCGTACCGCTCGTGAACCACAATGGGCTGATCGCCGGCGACCTTTATCAGGTAGACACGTCTAGCATTGAAACAGCATCGCAGGCGATCGGATCGCCGGATCTAGTTTATCGGGCCAATTTGCCAGAGCTGTTTACTTCCGGTTCGCTGGTGGCCGCTGGAAAAGGCGTGTCTGTTGCGGCATACGGCGACGGGACCAACAGCGCGGAATACGCCGTTACGCTGAGTTTCAACAGCAGCAGCACCCTTATCGACTCCGAGCAGCTCGGGATATTATGGTCCTCGGCGGATTGCGGAAACGATTATATTCAAGGCGAGGTCGATACCGGCGTCCCGGAGCCGGCTTCTTCGATTCTCTTGTTTAGCGGTCTTGCCCTGATAGCCGCGGTAATAGGCGCGCGCCAACTCGGTCTCGCGCCTACGCGCCCCCTACGCGGCGCAGGCCCGAGGCCGGCACAAGCCGCGCGGAATTCAGGATAAAGGCCATCTCGGAGGAGACGTGCAGAACGGCGGCCGTCAACGGGCTGAGCACGCCCGCCGCGGCGAGAACGACACCCACGGCATCCACCCCCAGAGTCCCGGCGAAGTTGAAAAGGATGATGCGCCGGCAGCGCCGCGCAACGTTCAGGAGCTCGGCTAAATCGCCCAGATGATTTCCCAGCAGCAGGACATTGGCGCTCTGGCGCGCCAGGTCGGTGCCCGACCCCATGGCAACCCCGACCGTCGCCCTGGAGAGCGCGGGTGCGTCGTTGATGCCGTCTCCCACCATGGCCACGCGCTTCCCCGATGCCATCAGTTCTTCCACGCGCCGCATCTTCTGTTCCGGCAGAAGCTCGGCGCCGAATTCCCGGACGCCTAACTGCCGGGCGATCTTCTCGGCGATGTCACGGCGATCTCCCGTCAGAAGCACGAGATCCAGGCCCATCTCGCGGATCCGCGTGACCGCCTCCACGGCTTCCGGCCGCAGCACGTCTTCAATCCGCAGCCCGCCGATAAGCCGCCCGCGAAACGCCACCAGAACGTTGCCGGCATCGTTGGCCAGGGCGCGGCGCTGGGACTCGAAGCCGTCCAGATGGCGGCTCATCAGCGCCGGGTTGCCCACCAGAATCTCGTCGCCGTTCCACGTGCAGCGGATGCCCTGGCCGGGCAGGTATTCGAATGCTTCCGGCTCCTCGATCGGCAGTCCCAGATGCGTGAATCTCTTGAGAATGGCCCGCCCCAGCGGGTGCTCCGAAGGCCGTTCGGCGATAGCCGCTATCTCGACCACCTGGTTGGGGTCAACACCGGGACATGCGACGATGTCCACGACATAAGGCTCCCCGAAAGTCAGGGTGCCGGTTTTGTCGAGCACCACGGTATCGATCGTGCCAAGGGCCTCCATGTATCTTCCGCCTTTCACCACGGCGCCCCCGTGGGCCGCCCGCCCGATGGCGCCCAGGATGGCCAGCGGAGTGCCGGCGGCGATGCCGCACGCGCCGGCCACGATGACCACGGCAATGGTCGCGCGCACGTTGTGCGTCAGCGCGAAGGTGAAAAGCGCCGCCGCCAGGGCGACGTACACCAGCCAGGCAGCCAGGCGGTCGGCGAGTTTCTGAATGGGAGCGCGCGAGTGCTCGGCTCTCTCCACCGCGTCGATGATCCTGCCAAAAACCGTGTCGGTCCCCAGCCGCTCCGTCCTCACTTCGAGCATGCCCGATTGATTGGTGGTGCCGGCGAACACGCCCGCTCCCGGCAGCTTTTCGGCCGGCATGGATTCGCCGGTTACAGTGGACTGATCCACGGTGGAATGGCCAAGCACCACCACGCCATCGACGGGGATTTCGGCTCCGGGCCGGACGATCACCATCTCTCCCGGGCGCACCTCGGCGATGGGCAACTCCTGCGCAATTGCGCCGCGGCGGACGAGGGCCGTCTTGGGAAGAAGATCAAGCAGACTCTGTATGGCCTTGCGCCCGCGATCGACGGTCAGTTCCTCCAGGATCTCGGCGCCCAAAACGAAGAAGAGAATGAACAGCGCGGTGGTGAACTCCCGAATGGCCAGGGCCGCCGCCAGCGCGAGGGTCATGGAAAGCTCCATGGTCATGCGGCGGGATAGCAGGTTCTCGAACGCTTCCCGGAAGACGGGATAACCTCCGGCGGCCACCATCGCTACCGCTACGACATCGATACCCTCGAAACGCGAAGCGATTCCGGCCCAGCTCGCGGCGGCGGCTATTCCAACGGCCGTGAACCGGATGAGATCCATTCGGCTGACCCGGCCGTGTGCGCGATCCGGCTCATGCGCGGATCGGAGGCCGGCAGGCGCCCGGCCGATTGGATTGGCGGCGACACTCATCCCCCCTCCTGTCGCAGGAAAGCGATTCTATACAGATCTTACATGGCGGGCGCCGCGGCTCCTTCGACATTTCGACCAACGGCGTGTGCCGCTTCGTGGGCGGGCGGGTCGGATCGGCCAGCGGGATGCGGAATCCCCGGCCTTCGAGCGTGCTCGCAGGCAACCGCTCATAACTGGATTCAGCCCGCTAACCAGACGCCGTAGCGCCGCTCATGGGTTTTCGCTAGGTACCGCGCCGCATTCCCTGTAGTATCTGGCAATATGGAGGCTCCGGGGATAAGGGCCCTGATCGTCGACGATGAGCCGATGGCACGGCGGGTCCTGCGAGAAGAACTGGAGCTTCTCCCGGAAGTGCGGGTGATTGGCGAGGCGTCGGACGGCAAAGAAGCCCTGCAGACTATTACTAAGCTCCAACCGGACGTGGTCTTTCTCGACCTGCAGATGCCGGCCATGAGCGGCTTTGAGGTTGTGCGTAATCTCACCGGTCCTGCACTGCCGGTTATCGTTATCGTCACCGCGTTTGATGAGCACGCAGTCGAGGCTTTCGAGGCGGGAGCTATCGACTACTTACTGAAGCCGGTCGACGAAGTTCGATTGCGCATGTCGGTTGAGCGCGTCCGGCATTTGCTGGGCCGGCCCCACGAGATCGCCGCATCCGTGGACAAGATAGCGTCTGCGCAGCCGTCCCGCGCATCCTCGGGCCGTAAGATTGTAGGACGAAACGGCGACGAGTACTTCCTGCTGGCCATGGATGAAGTCTTAGCCTTTCAAGCGGAACGAGAGTTAGTCTGGATTATCACATCGAAGCGGCGCGTCCTGGCAACGCAGAGTTTGCGAGCCATCGAAGCGCGCCTGGGAGATACCCAGTTCCAAAGAGTACACCGAAGTACAATCGTCAATATCAGTCACATCCGGGAAATGAGCCGCCTAAGTAGCCAGCGCTGGCTCATTACCCTCAGTAATGCTTTGCAAATAATCGTCAGCAAGCGCCAGGCTCACAATATCCGCCGGATTCTGCAGTGGTAAGTCGCGGTCTGCCCGCTCATGGATGGTTCCCGCCCGTTCCTCTGGGAAGAGTTTCCGCTGGTCAGAATTCAGTAGGTGCGGCAAGCGACTTTCCCGATACTGAGGCAATGAAGAGAATCCTTGTGGCCACCGCCGCATACGCTGCCCTCTCGCTTATTTGTGGAGTTCCTGGTAATGCTCAAACCATGAGCGCCGGCGCCGGAACCATCCGTGGCACCGTGCTCGATCCCTCGGGCGCCGCCTTGAAGGGCGCCGCCGTGGAAATTCAAAATCCCGTCTCTCAATACGTTCGACAAACCGTAACCAGCGACCAGGGAAGGTTCGAATTCGACAACATTCCTTTCAACAATTACCACACCAGCGTCTCCGCCGTCGGATTTGATGGGAGCGAGCAGGATGTAGATGTGCGCTCACCGGTGCCGGTGGAAATGAAGTTCGCCATGAGGATTGGAACCCAGACGTCCACCGTGACCGTCACTGCCGGCGCGGATCTGGTCGAGACCACCGCTAACACTCACACGGACGTGAATCGGGATCTTTTCGACAAACTGCCTCTCGAAAGCGCGTCCTCGTCGCTCAGTTCCCTGGTGACGCTGGCAACCCCAGGGGTCGCGGCCGACTCCAACGGCCTTTTTCACGGGCTGGGCGATCACGCCTCGAACTCCTTTTCCGTCGACGGTCAGCCGATCACAGACCAGCAGAGCAAGGTCTTTTCAAACCAGGTTCCGGTTGATGCCGTCCAGTCCATGGAAGTCCTGGAAGGCGCGCCACCGGCGGAGTATGGCGGCAAGACCAGCCTGGTGGTTGTGGTGACCACCCGCTCAGGGCTTGGGGTCACCTCGCCCCATGGCGACATAACGGCTTCTTACGGCACGTTCGGCAGTTCCAACGAGGGTTTCGATTTGGCCTATGGGCAAGCCAAATGGGGAAACTTCATCTCCGCCAATGGTTTGAACAGCGGCCGTTTCCTCGATGGCCCCGAGTACCAGGTTTTCCACGATCATGGCAACGAGGTGAACGTGTTCGACCGGCTCGATTTCCAGCTTTCCCAGAAGGACTCGCTCAACCTCAATCTGGGCTTTACCCGGTCCTGGTTTCAGACTCCGAATTCCTACGACGCTCAGGGTGCGACAGCCTGGAACGGCCTCGTGGTGAATAACGGTGGCCTTGGTCCCAATGGTTTGCCGGTTGGCCCCGCGGATCAGCGGTCAAAGATCACAACGTTCAACATAGCTCCCGTGTGGACTCGTCTGCTCAATCCCCATAGCGTCTTCACGTTCGGCGGTTTTCTGCGGCAGGATCAATACAACTACTATCCGAGCGACAATCCCTTCGCCGACTTGACGCCCGATCCTGGTTTCGCCGGCGTTGGTCAGAGCGCGACCGTAGCCCAGAATCGACGCTTGACGAATGCTGGCGGCCGCACCAGTGTGTCTTATGTAAGCGGCATTCACAATATCAAGATCGGCGCTCAGTATGAGCATACTTTTATCACCGAAAGGGACAGCTTCGGACTGGTCGATCCGACGGGAAACGCTCCCTGTCTGAATTCCGACCTCACCCCGGACGCGAGCCCTCTGTTGACGGATCCGGCTGGGTGCGCGAGTTTAGGGTTGCAGGCGAACGTCGGTCAGGGGTTCTTTGCTAACGGCAACCCAGTCCCGGCGTTTAATCCGATTCTTGGCTGTTACGACCTCACCAGAACGGCGGGGCTGCCCGCTTCCGACGGTTGCTCCAATAACACCAGCACCGAGTACGGATATTATGGCCATGCCGACATCAAGGAGTTCGCTTTCTACACGCAGGATACAATCATTGTTCACAACTGGACCTTTAACCTGGGCGTGCGCTTCGACAAGTACAATGGCATTTCGAGCGCCGCGCAAGGGGAGCCGCGCCTGGGTATCGCGTACAACATAAAGCCCAGCAACACGGTTCTGCGGATATCCTATGCCCGCACCATGGAGAGTCCCTTCAACGAGAACCTGGTGCTGGCGAGCCTCGGATGCAACGACCCCGTGATCTCCGCATTCCAGTTGCTGGTGCCGGGCGGCGCTTGCGTGACAACCACGGCTCTGCGGCCCGGTCATCGGAATGAGTTCCATGCCGGCCTCGAACAGGCATTTGGCAAGTACCTGGTGATCGATGGCGAGTATATCTGGAAGTATACTCACCGGGCCTTCGACTTCAGCGTATTAGGGAATACGCCGCTCACCTATCCGATCGAATGGACCAGTTCGAAAATCCCCGGATATGCGCTCCGCGCCACGGTTCCCAACTTCCATGGGCTGACGGCGTTCGCCGTGGCGTCCAGCGTAGCGGCGCGCTTTTTCAGCCCGCAACTCGCCGGTGTGGGCGCGACTCCCGTGGGGTTTGGCGTATTCCGGATCGATCACGACGAGCTTTACAATATGACCACGCACCTGCAATACCAGCCGGTGAAGAACGCCCCGTGGATCAGCTTCAACTGGCGCTATGACAGCGGGCTGGTGACCGGCGCGGTGCCCTGCGCCGGGGGCGCCTGTCCCAACGGACCCAGTGGGACCGACACCGTGGTGGACGTCTCCAACCTCACGCCCGATCAACAGTTCGAAGGAGGTCTCTACTGCGGCAGCGTGCATGCGACGCCCACGACTCCGATCAGTCCGACCGGCCTCTGCCCGGCTAACCTGTATGGTTCCTCGTTGGTTTCGATTCCCGCTCCCGGCACTGCGGACGCGGACCACAACCCGCAGCGCATCGCGCAGCGCAATCTGTTCGATGTTGGCGTGGGAGACGATAATCTGTTTCACGGCGAGAAGCGCAAGTGGAGCGCGCGCCTGGCGGTCGTGAATCTGATGAACAAAGAGGCACTTTACAACTTCCTCTCCACGTTCAGCGGAACTCACTACGTGTCGCCGCGCGCGATCACGGCAACCATAGGCTTCCACTTCTAACTTATTGGTCATTGGGGGGCAGACCTTTGAGCCTGCCCCCGCAACGCAGATATCAGAAGGTGTACAGCAGGGTGCCGGGAGACGGTTCCGCTGTCGCGCCCGCGATTACGGCGGCCTCGCCTTCGGCGTTCACTTGCCGGTAGTAAATGCCGGTGTCGCCGAGAAAGACTTCGAGCTCGGCGGGACGCGGCAGCGTGCCCTGGATCAGGGCCTCCGAGAGCGGGTCCTCGATGTACCTTTGCAGCGCGCGCCGCAGCGGGCGGGCGCCGTAGCTGCGGTCGCCGCAGGTCTTCTCGAGGATGTACTTGGAGGCATCCGGGGTCAGCCTTATCTTCACCTGCTTGGCCACCAGGTTCTGATTCACCGAACCCACCATCAGGTCGATGATCTGCACCAGGTCGTCGTCCGTCAGCGAGCTGAACAGAATGATCTCGTCCAGGCGGTTCAGGAACTCGGGATTGAAAGCCTTCTTCACCTCGCTGCGGACCATCTCCTCGACCTTGCTGGAGGTGCCCTCGCCGGCCGGAGCCGAGAAGCCCAGGTGGCCGCGCTTTTCGAGATACCGCGCCCCCAGGTTGGAGGTCATGATGATGATGCTGTTCTTGAAATCCACCTGGTTGCCCAGGCCGTCGGTCAATTGGCCGTCTTCGAACACCTGCAACAGGATGTTGTAGATATCCGGATGGGCCTTTTCGATTTCATCCAGCAGGATGATGCTGTACGGGTTGCGTTTGACGCGCTCGGTGAGCTGGCCGCCCTCCTCATAGCCCACATAGCCTGGAGGCGAGCCGATCAGCTTCGAAACCGAGTGCTTCTCCATGTACTCGGACATATCGAACCGCACCAGGCTCTTCTCGCTTCCGAACAGGAAGGCCGCCAGCGCGCGCGCCACTTCCGTCTTTCCCACGCCCGTGGGGCCCAGGAACAGGAACGACCCCGCCGGCCGGGCGCTCGACTTGAGCCCCGCGCGCGAGCGGCGAATGGCCCGGGCCAGCGCCGAAATGGCCTTCTCCTGGCTGATGATGCGCTTGTGCAGCTCCTCCTCGATGCGCAGCAGCTTGGCGATCTCTTCTTCCTTGATGGCCGTCATGGGCACGCCGGTCCAGCGCGCCACCACGTCCTCGATGTCGTCCTTGGTGACGCATCCGGTGGAGGAATCGTCGAGGTTGTATTTCTCGCGGAGCTGGCGCATGTTCTCGCGCTCCTTGCGCTCCTCGTCGGAATAGAAGCGCGCCTTCTCGAACTCGTGGTTCGCGATGGCGTTCTCCATGCGGTGCACGATGAACTTGATGCGCTTCTGAATATCGGTCAGGTCGGCCGGCAGGGTGGTCTGCCGCAGCTTGACGCGGGCGCCGGCTTCGTCGATCAGGTCGATGGCCTTGTCCGGAAGGTAGCGGTCGGGAATGTAGCGGCTGGAAGTAAAGACCGCCGTCTCGATGGCGTCGTCGGTATAGGCTACCGCGTGGAACTTCTCATAGCGGTCCTTGATGCCGAACAGGATTTTGATCGCGTCGCTTTCGGTGGGCGGCGGAACTTTGACCGCCTGGAAGCGGCGCTCGAGCGAGCGGTCCTTCTCGATGGATTTCCGGAATTCGGCGGGCGTGGTGGCGCCGATGCACTGGATTTCCCCGCGCGAGAGCGCCGGCTTGAGGATGTTGGCGGCGTCCAGCGATCCCTCGGCCGAACCGGCCCCCACCAGCGTGTGCAGCTCGTCGATGAAGATGATGGCGTTCTGATTTTCCATCAGCTCCTTCATGATGGTTTTGAGCCGCTCCTCGAACTGCCCGCGGTACTTGGTGCCCGCCACAATCAGCGAAAGATCCAGCGCCAGGATGCGCTTGTCCGCCAGGAAAGAGGGCACGTCGCCCTCGGCGATGCGCTGCGCCAGCCCTTCGACAATAGCCGTCTTCCCCACTCCCGGCTCGCCGATCAGCACCGGGTTGTTCTTGGTGCGCCGGCACAGGATCTGCACCACCCGCTCGAGTTCGTAATCGCGCCCGATGAGCGGATCGAGCGCGTTATCCATGGCGGACTGAGTCAGGTCGCGGCTGAATTCGGTCAGCAGCGAGCTTTCCTTGGGACGCGCCGAGGCTACTTTCTCGCTCTGCGACCGCTGCAACTCCTCGCGAATCGTGGTAAGCCGCAGCCCCCGCTCGTGCAAAATCTCGGCGGCAAAGCACTTCTCCTCGCGCAATAACCCCAGCAGCAGATGCTCGGTGCCGATATGCTTGTGATTCAGCCGCTCGGCTTCTTCGGCGCCATAGGCCAGCACGCGCTTGCATTCATGACTGAGCGGCAGATCCACGGAAGTGGACACCTTTTCACGAATCGTGGTGTGCCCCTCAATCTGCTTGCGGATCGATTCCACGGCGGCGTGCGAGCGCAGGAAGCGGTTCGCCAGCGCCTTGTCTTCCCGCAGGAGGCCCAGGAGCAGATGCTCGGTTTCAATGTAAGGACTTCCAAATTGGCTGGCTTCATAGCGCGCGAAGAAAATGACCCTGCGCGCTTTTTCCGTATATCGCTCGAACATAAATGAACGACGACCCCCTAAAACTAAAGATACTCCGGCTGGGCTCCGGGATGCGGCTCCGTGAGCCCGGCGGGTGCCAAACCGCCTTTCTCCAGGTTCAAAATGCGGTGGCACCTGCGCGCGAAAGCCAGATTGTGAGTGACCAGGACCGAGGTGAGCCGGTGGGATTGGTGAAGGCTGGCCAGGAGTTGGAAGATCATCTCCCCGGTCCGGAAATCGAGATTTCCAGTTGGCTCGTCGGCCAGCAGGATCGATGGCTCTCCCACCAGCGCCCGGGCCAGAACGACACGCTGTTGTTCCCCCCCCGACAATTCACCCGCGCGGTGCCATGCCCGCGCGCCCAGCCCCACTTCATCCAACCTCGCCCGCGATTCCGAAGCCGCGCGCTCATGCGCCCAACCCCGAATCAGCAACGGCATCATGACGTTCTCAAGCGCCGAGAATTCCGGCAACAGATAGTGAATCTGCCAAACGAAACCAATATCCCGATTGCGAAAATCCGCCCGCTCCGAGTCAGACAGCCCTGAGATCTCTCGACCCTCGTAGTATATCGTACCCTTCGAAGGCCTGTCGAGCCCGCCCAAAAGGTGCAAAAGCGTACTTTTGCCCGCTCCCGATTCGCCCACCAGCGCCAGCATCTCGCCACGATACACATCCAGATCGAGGTGCTCGAAAACCACCAGGTCGGCATCTCCAGACCGGTAGACTTTCGATAAATCGCGGGCGCGAATGAAGGGCTCGGGCACTTATCCGATACCATAGCGCAAGGCGGCCGCGCGTGCCGCCGCGGGCCCGCGCCGGTGCATTCCATCACGAGCTTCGGGGAGTGCGGAGACCCGCCGTGACTCTTCGCACGCGCTCCCGCCGGACTCCCGCCGCATCATGGAGTCTATGGCTACGATGCAACCCAAGCAGCCCTTCCTGACCGATATCCAGGAGATCCGCCGGCGGGCGCGCCAGCACATCGAGCGCGGCGCCGTAATTGAAAATTACCAGGGCGATGTCGAGACCGCCGTGCGCGTGCTCAACGAGGCGCTCGCTACCGAGCTGGTCTGCGTGCTGCGCTATAAGCGCCATCAGTTCATGGCCAGCGGCCTCAACTCGGAGTCCGTGGCCGCCGAGTTCGCGGAACACGCGGCCGAGGAGCAGGGACACGCCGACCGCATCGCCGAGCGCATCACTCAATTGGGCGGCGCACCCAACTTCAACCCGGAGGGCCTCGCCATGCGCAGCCATTCGGAGTATGTGGAAGGGGGCAGCCTGGTCGAGATGATCCAGGAGGATCTGGTAGCCGAACGCATCGCCATCGAATCCTATTCCGAGATGATCCGCTACTTCGGCCACAACGACCCCACCAGCCGGCGGCTCATGGAAGAGATCCTCGCCAACGAGGAAGAGCACGCCGAAGATATGCGCACGCTGATCGAACATCTCGGCGCCAAAGGGTGATTGCCCGGTCCGACCCCGGCGACGGATCCTGTCACGGGTCTGTCACAGAACTCTGTCAACGGCGCTTGACTTTGCGGCCGGCCTTCCGCACGCTATTCTCATATGCCCATGTTGCAGGTGATTGTCCTGGCGATCGTCCAGGGGTTGACCGAGTTCCTGCCGATATCGAGTACCGCGCATCTCTACCTCACGTCGTGGTTGTTGGGATGGCAGACGGAGGCTTTGCAGTTCGATATCATGCTGCACCTGGGGACCCTGGCGTCTATCCTGATCTACTTTTTCCGCGACTGGATCCAGATTGTGAGCCAGGGGTTCGGCATGCGAGGGGGATACGAGGACCAGAGCAAGTCGAACCGCTCGATGTTGTGGCTGCTGGTGGTGGGTTCGATTCCGGTGGGCGTCTTCGGGCTGCTCTTCAATAAGCAGGCGGAAACGACGTGGCGCACGCCGTGGGTCATGGGGACGATGCTGATTGCCATCGGCATAGTGATGTGGCTCGCGGATCGCGCCGGACAGAAGGCGCGCGAATTGGGTTCGCTGCACTGGGCGGACGCCATTGCGGTGGGGATGGCGCAGGCGCTGGCGATTGTGCCGGGCTGTTCGCGCAGCGGAATCACCATTTCCGCGGGGCTGTTCCGCAATATGACCCGGGAGGCGGCGGCGCGGTTCGGGTTCCTGCTCTCGGCGCCGGCCATTGCCGGTGCGGGGGCCAAGACGCTGTGGGATATGCATAAGCACCAACAGTTGCATGGGATCCTGACCGCGCCTTTCGCCGTGGGGGTGGTGGTGAGCGCCATCACGGGTTGCATTGTGATCGCGTGGTTTCTGCATTATTTGCGCCATAGCAGCTTGCGTTTGTTTGTGTACTATCGGGTGATATTTGGCATAATAGTGCTTGCTCTGGCTTTCATCCGCCGGCCAGCGTGATGAAGCTCTTATCCCCGACTCCCCACAAGCGCCTGAACGAAGCCGCGGGCCTGCTGCTGCTGTCGCTGGGGTTAGTGATGCTGCTGAGCCTGGTTTCGTATCACACCCAGGACCCCTCGTGGAACACCGCCGCGGAGACGCGCCCTCTCAATTTGGTCGGGTACCCGGGTTCCTATCTTTCCGACCTGTTTCTGCAAGTGTTCGGCGCGGCGGCGCTGCTGTTTCCCTTGCTGATATTCGCGCTGGCCTGGCGGTGGATACGCTCCGAAGACATCGAGGCGGGGTTGGCCAAAGTGCTCGGGGCGGTGCTGTTGACGCTGGGGGCTTGCGCGGGCCTGTCGTTCGTGCCGGTGCGGATTTTCGGCGGTGCCATACGGGTTGGCGGGACACTGGGGTTCGTCGTGGCCAATTATCTGCTGGATTCGTTGAACCTGGCGGGCGCGCTGCTGGCCACCGCCACGGCCATCGTCGTCTCCCTGTACCTGGTTTCGAAATTCACGATTGCAACTGCCGGCGGGTGGTTCGCGGGCCCGGTCGGCTGGCTGCGGCATAGGCGCGACGCATGGCGCGCGTGGCGCGCGCGCATGCACGCGCGCTCTATCGAGAAGGCCGAACGTCTGGCTCAAAAACGGCGCTCGCGGGGTAAGGAGAAGAAGGCGGCGGCAGAGGTGGCTACGGCGCCCGCGGACGCCCCACCGTGGGAGGTGGAACCAGCCCCGGCGCCGGAAGCCGGGCCCGCAGCCGATGAGATCCCCATCTGCCCGATAGAAGATCCGGTTCCTGCCGCTCCCGCTCTTTTGCCTGTTTCGGCTCCCTTGCCGCCTGCACCGCCCGCGCCGGTTGCGCAGGCGGAAGACCCGAAGCCGTTCCTCTTCACGCTTCCGGCGACCGACCTGCTCAACGAGGTGCCGGCACGAAATCCTTACGACGAGCAGGAGCTCAAGGACACGGCTGCGCGCATCAAATCGAAGTTCGAAGAATTCAACGTGCTCGGCAATGTGGTCCAGATCAACCCCGGCCCGGTGGTGACCACCTTCGAGTTCAAGCCCGAGGCGGGAATTAAGTACAGCCGCATTATCACCTTGACCGAGGATCTATGCCTGGGCTTGCAAGCCGAATCGATTCTCATCGAGCGCATCCCCGGCAAACCCACGGTGGGGATCGAAGTGCCGAACACGCGGCGTGAGCTCATCGCGTTGCGCCAGATGCTGGAATCGGAGGAGTTCGCGCAATCGCACTCGCGCATGACGATACCGCTGGGGAAGGACATCAACGGGCGCATCCGAATGGCGGCGCTCGATTCCATGCCGCACCTGCTCATCGCCGGCTCGACGGGTTCGGGCAAGAGCGTCATGATCAATTCCATGATCATGTCGATTCTGTACAAATCGACGCCGGATGAGGTGCGGCTGATCATGGTGGATCCCAAGCGCCTGGAACTGGGCCTCTACGAGGGCATTCCGCACCTGCTCACGCCGGTCATCACGGACCCCAAGAAGGCCACCAACGCGCTGCGCAACGCGGTGCTGGAAATGGAACGGCGGCTGCGCCTGCTGGCCGAGTACGGGGTGCGCAACATCGAGCAGTTCAACAAGAAGATCCGCAAGCTGCAGGAGGAGCCGCGCAACCTTTTCGCCGACGA
>Ga0326727_10008597_pt1 | contig 25762 bp, 24 predicted proteins | sample MB2enrmetagenome_FD_207643 | JGI IMG/M metagenome (GOLD analysis project Ga0326727, IMG submission 207643) | Lab enriched peat soil microbial communities from McLean, Ithaca, NY, United States - MB29MY | ecosystem: Environmental > Terrestrial > Soil > Wetlands > Peat | place: USA: New York...
CATCGCCGCCATCACGGCGATGTCCCACGCCCTCGGGATGTCGGTCGTCGGCGAGGGGATCGCGACGAGCGAGCAGCTCGACGAGCTCACCTCGCTCGCGTGCGACACCGCCCAGGGCTTCCTCTTCGCCCACCCGCTCCCGGCCAACGCCATCGCCGAGTACCAGCACGGCGGGACACCGCACCCCGGTTAGTCGAAGCCTTCGTGGGCTGCGGCCGGCCCGGCGTTTCAGGCCTTGCGCCGCATTGCACAACCGCGGGAATCGTGAGGCTCCCGATCGGTATCGCTGATCGGCGCCCAGGACCTTGTCCCCTTGCGACGTGGACCAGCGCTCCCAAGACTTTCCCGCTGTGCGATCGGCCGTTCCTGTCACCACCGTGCTGAGGCGAAGCGGGCGGGATAGGTGAGGTGAGGCGACCGGGGCACGTTCGGGGAATCGCAGCCGACGACCTCTTCGCCGGGGCGCCACGGCTCACCGACGATGGGCACGGTGGGGGGCGGGAACGGAGTGACGCCGCCCCCCAGCCTTCTGGCGCCGAGACCGGTCCGGAATCCGGACTGAGTGACCGCCGACGCGCCCTCATCCTCCTCGTCGTCGTCGTTGGTGTCTTGATGGCCGCCGTCGACACGACGATCGTCGTCCTGGCACTTCCGGCGATGGAACGGTCGTTGCACATCGCGCTCTCCGCAGTCGTGTGGGTGATTGTCGCCTACATCCTCGTCGTCACGATCCTGGCGACTCAGGTCGGCCGCCTCGGTGACATGTTCGGGCGGACGCGCATGTACGAGCTCGGTTTCGTGGTCTTCATCGTCGGGTCAGCCCTGTGCGCAACGGCGACGAGCGAGACGACGATCATCGTCTTCCGCATCGTCCAGGGTGTCGGCGGGGCGTTCCTCACGGCGAATAGCGGTGCGGTCTTGGCCGACGCCTTTCCAAAGCAGCAGAGGGGGAAAGCCTTCGGTTACAACGCAATCGGCTGGAACGTGGGAGCCATCCTCGGCATCCTGCTCGGCGGCTTCATCATCACGTACGCGTCGTGGCGGTGGATCTTCTGGATCAACGTCCCGACTGGGCTGTTGGCGCTCGCGCTCGCGCTCAAGGTCCTCCGCGACCGCGGTCCGCGTGAGCGGCAGGGTCTTGACCTAGTCGGGATGAGTCTTCTCGGCGCAGGGCTTTTCGGCGTGCTCTGGGCGATGACGAAACTCGCGACGTCGCAACTCTCCGGCCCGCTGCTCGCGACCCTCGTGGGTGGCGTCGCCGTTCTGGTCGTCTTCGTGGTCGTTGAGCACCACCGCGACGCCCCGATGGTCAACCTGAGGCTCTTCCGGATCCCGACGCTTGCCCCCACACTTCTCGCCGCGCTGTTCCAGGGCCTCGCGAACTTCGCCGTGCTGTTCCTGGTCCTCATGTACCTCCAGGGCGTTCGTCACCTCACGCCGCTCGATGCGTCGTTGCTCCTCATCCCCGGGTACCTCGTGGGCGGCATCATCGGGCCCATCTGCGGCAGGCTCGCCGACCGGTTCGGCGCTGTCTGGCCGGCGACGATCGGTCTCGGTGTCGAAGTGCTCGCGCTGGGCGTTTACTCCCAGCTCACGCCCACAACCCCGCTCGGCGTAGTCACCGTCGCGGCGGTGCTGAACGGGCTCGGGGCCGGCGCGTTCATGCCGGCGAACAACTCAGCGGTGATGAAGGTTGCGCCGGGCAGGGACTTCGGGGTCGCCTCGGGGATGCTGCGCACGTTCGCCAACATCGGAATGGTGTTCTCGTTCTCGGTCGCGGTGCTTGTGGCCGCGCGCTCGATCTCCCGTCAGCTCGCATTCGCGATCTTCGTCGGCACGACGAGCCTGCCCCGCCGGCTGGGATCGGCGTTCACGACTGGTCTGCACGCCGCGTTCTTCTCCTCGATCGGGTTCATGGCCCTCGCCGCGGTGCTCTCCGCGACCCGCGCCCTCCGCGCCGCAAAGCCGGTCATGGCGGGGGAGGTCGGTCCCGGAGCGTCGGCCGTTCGCCAGGGAACGGCGCGGGCTCGGATGGACGGCGCAAACTTCGACGACGGCGACGGGTAGATGACCCGGTCGATGTGGGCGGATCCGGCGCCGCCGGGCTGGCGTTGCGTCGCCAGGTGGCGCGGCATCCGTCGCGTCCGACAGCGGATGTGTGGTTAGGTGAGGCCCGTGGAACGGATGCCCCGGGGAGCTGCCGCCCAGACCGGGAGCGACTCGACCCCTGAACCGGCGAACGAGGACCGGCCGTTCGCCCCGGATGCGCTGCCGGGACCCGACATCGCCGCCCTCCCGGAGACGTTCCGCTACCGGATGAAGAACGTCCTTCTCGGCCCACCGCTCGCCACCGAGCGCCAGTCCGTCGAACGGCTGGGCAAGATCGCCGGTCTCGGCGTCCTCGCGCCCGACATGATCTCGTCCTCCGCATATGGCACGGAGGAGATGCTCACCCAGCTCGTCCCGTGGTTCGGCGTCGCCGCTTTCGCCCTTCTCATTCCGGTGACGCTCGTCATCCTGGGGATCCTCGTCTTCGTCACCCTGTCGTACCTCGAGGTGATCAAGGCCTACGCGAAGGCCGGGGGCTCCTACGTCGTCGCGCGGGACAACTTCGGGCCGCGCACCGCGCAGGTGGCGGCGGTCGCCCTGCTCATCGACTACACGGTCACCGTTGCCGTGCAGTGCACAGCCGGCACGGACTCGCTCACCTCACTCGTCCCGCGGCTCGTGCCCTACACCGTGCCGATCACGGTCGCCGTGATCGTCTTCCTTTGCTACGGGAACCTGCGGGGCATTCGTGAGGGCGCGAAGACCTTCGCCCTTCCCACCTACCTCTTCATCCTCGGGCTTGGCTCGACCGTGGTCGTCGGGCTGGTCCGCGAGGCGATCGGCGACGTGCCGGCGCAGATCTCCCGTCAGGCGGGAATGCTGCCCTTCGGACAGCACAGCGGGCTTGTCGCGTTCGCCGCGATCACCGTGATCCTGCGGGGCGTCGCGAACGGCGGATCGTCGCTCACCGGCCTCGAGGCGATCTCGAACTCCGTCGGGGCCTTCAAGCGGCCCGAGGCCCGCAACGGCCGGATCACCCTCGTGATCATGAGCTGCGTCCTCGGGTTCCTCGTCCTCGGCGTGACGCTGCTCGCCCACTGGTCGCACGCCTCTCCGTACTCGGCGGGCTCTCCGACGGTCATCTCGCAGGTGGCGGCGTGGGCGCTCGGGACGCACGGCATCGGGCTCGCTCTCAAGGACCTCGTCGTCATCGCGACGATGCTGATCCTTTTCACCGGGGGCAACACGAGCTTCAACGGCTTCCCCTACCTCGCGAGCTTTGTCGCCGGGGATTCGTTCCTGCCCCGCCAGCTGACCCGGCGTGGCCACCGGCTGGCGTTCTCCAACGGCATCATCGTCCTTGCCGTCGTGGGCATCGCCCTCGTCGTCGGCACCGGCGCCAACCTCACGAGCCTCGTCGCGCTCTACGCGATCGGCGTGTTCACCGGGTTCGCGATGGCGGGGGCCGGCATGGTAAAGCACCACCGCACGCTGCACGAGTCGGGCTGGAAGTACCGCCAGGTAATCAACGGCTTTGCCGCCGTGCTCTCCGCGATCGTCGTCCTCATCTTCGCCGTGTTCAAGTTCACCGAGGGCGCCTGGCTCGTCGTCGTCCTCGGCCCGCTGCTCTACGTCGCCCTGCTCCGGCTCCACCGCCAGTACACGACGGAGTCCGAGGAGCTCGAGGTCGGCGCGGCTCAGGCCTGCGAGGCGCCCGTCCTGCGCCGTCACGTCGTCCTCATCCTCGTCAACCGGCTCGACCTCGCTTCGGCCCGCGCCGTGCAGTACGCGCGCACGCTCAACCCGGACGAGCTACGGGCGGTGCACTTCGCGGTCGACCCGCGGGAAGCCGCGAGGCTCGAGGCCGAGTGGAGCCGACTTGGGCTCTCGCGCCTGCCGCTCGACATCGTCGACTGCCCGGACCGCCGCCTCGCACGGGCCGCTCTCGAGCTCGCCGCGCAGGTGCTGGCCCAGGGCGACACGGAGCTCTCGGTCGTCATGCCGCGACGCGCCTTCAAAACGGGCTGGCAGAGGATCCTCCACGACCGCACCGCCGACCGGATCGCGGCGGCGGTGTCCCAGCTACCCCATGCCAACGCGACGATCGTCCCGTTCCAGCTTTCGATCGTCCCCGCCCAGCACCGGGCGATCGCGCTCTTCGAGCGGACGGGGACCCACCACACGCGCCCCGTCGTGCGCGAGGGGGACGGGGAGACGTCGAAGATCTCCGGCACGACGCCCATCGTCGAGGCGCAATGGCGGGACCGGGTAGACGTCGCCGGTCGCATCCGGTCCGTTCGCGTCCCCGCCGGCGGCGCGACGGCGAATCTCGAGTGCACGCTCGTGGACCCGACGGGGGCGATCCTGCTCGTGTTCCAGGGGCGCCGGCACATCCCCGGCGTCCAGCAGGGGGCCCGCCTCATCGCCCGCGGGATGGTCGGCGCCTGGCAGGGCCAGCTCGCGATCCTGAACCCGGTCTACGAGCTCATCGCCGGGCCGGAGCAGGCCGAGACCGACACGACGTCCTAACGCGGCAGGGGATCGCGCCCGCCGGAGTTGGGGGGTCGGAGGCGAGGAGTTGTCCCGACTCCCCGGGCGGTGTTGCATGGGGGTCGTGCATGTCATCGTTGTCGGTTGCGGGCGGGTCGGAGCCGGGCTCGCGATCCGCCTCACCGAGCAGGGTCACGGCGTCTCGATCATCGACCGGGTGTCCCAGTCCTTCCACCGCCTCCCCGACGACTGGCCGGGCGAGAAGGTCGTCGGTTCCGGGTTCAACCTCGACGACCTGAACGCCGCCGGGGCGTCGACGGCCGGCGGCCTCGCCGCGGTAACGAGTGGGGACAACACGAACATCGTGACGGCCCGGATTGCCCGGGAGCACTACGGCATCGCCAACGTCGTCGCGCGTATCTACGACCCGTGGCGCGCGCTTATCTACCAGCGGCTCGGGATCCCGACGGTGGCGCCCGTCACGTGGACGATCGAGCAGGTCATGCAGCGCCTCGTGCCGGAGATCGAGGCGGGTGCCTGGACGGATCCGACCGGGCAACTCGTGCTCGTCGAGCGGCAGCTGCCGGAGGCGTGGGCGGGACGGTCCCTCGGCGGCCTCGCCATCGAGGGCAGGGCCAAGGTCACGGCGGTTCTCCGCGGCGGGGAGCCGCGGCTCGACACCGACCAGCTCGTCGGCCAGGAGGGCGACATGCTGCACCTCATCGTGACGAGAGGTTCGGTGGGCGATCTCGGGCGGCTCCTCGAGACCCCCGCGCCGGAACCGGTCGCCGACGAGACCGCGGACCGGCCGTGAAGGTCGCGATCGCTGGCGCCGGGGTCGTCGGCTTGGCGATTGCCAAGGACCTCCGGGCGAACGGGCACGATGTCCTTTTGATCGAGAAGAACCGCGAGGTCGTCGCCCTCCACCAGCCCGCGCTCGATGTGACATGGGTCGTCGCCGACGCCTGCGAGATGCGCTCGCTCGACGCCGCCGGGATGGCCGAGGTCGACGTCGCCGTCGCGGTCACGGGCGACGACGAGGACAATCTCGTCATCTCGCTGCTCGCCAAGCAGGAGTTCGCCGTGCCGCGTGTCGTCGCCCGCGTGAACACCCCCGAGAACCAATGGCTCTTCAACGACTCATGGGGTGTCGACGTCTCGGTGTCGACGCCGGAGTTGCTCACGTCCCTCGTCGAGGAGGCCGTCTCGGTCGGGTCGCTCGTCCCGCTCCTCGAACTCGGCGACGGTGAAACCCATCTCGTCGAGGTAACCCTCGCCGCCGCGTCGCCCGTGGTGGGGAAGGCGCTCGCCGACCTCGAGCTGCCGCGGGACGCGACGGTCGTCGCGGTCATGCGCAAGAGCCGTGTCCTGCCGCCGCGGGCCGAGATCGAGCTCGCGACGGGTGACGAGATCCTTCTGCTGGCGACGACGGATGCCGAGGAGGCGGTCTACCGGCTGCTCGTCGGGCCCTAGATGTTCCCTCACAGACGTTGGTGACGCGGCAGAGGTCCACCCGCCCGAGGACCCCCGGTTGCCGATGTGCAGGTTCGTATCCCTCACATCGACCGGAGGCCGGAGATCCACGGCGCACCTCCCAGAGGTGGGATTTTGCGCGGCCTGTATGGTGCAAGCGGACGCCCCGGCCGTCGGCCGGGCGCACGGAGACGGCGGTGAAGACGTGAGCACGATGAGGCCCAGCACACGCATGGTCGCGATCGCGGTCGCAATGGCGCTCGTGGCCTTCGCGGCGGTGTCGACGGCTGGCGCCGCGGTGCCGGCGCAGTCGCGCCAGCCGGCCGCGACGGTCGTCGTGCGGGCCCCGATCGCCCGGGCGACCACGGTCGTCGGCGACAAGATCGTGGTCGACCTCATAGCGTGCGCGGCGAGCTGCGGCTACACCTGGAAGGTGACGCGTAGTCCGGCGTCGGTCGCGAAGTGCGTCTCGACCGCGTACATGAAGCCTGCAGCAACGAAGGGCTCCGTCGGGGGGACCGAGATCGAGGAGGTCGCGTTCCGGGCCGTCGGCGCGGGCTCGACGACGATTCTGCTGAAGTACTTCCCCCCCCGGCCGCAACGCCAAGCCGGCGAAGTCCTACGAGTTGAAGTTGCGGGTGACCTGACCGCGGACCAGCCGTTCGACGCGTCCTTAGGGGAGAAGCAGGCGCGCCAGACGTCGTGAGGTGACCACCAGGCCGGCGAGCCCCAGGACCGCGAGGTACGCCGCGTGGCCGGCGAGCGACGCCGACAGCGCCCCGGCGTCGAGGCCGCGTTCCAGGGCGACCCCCTGATAGAGGGGCGTCGCCCGCACGACGAGCTGCAGCCATCCCGGGTAGACGCTCAACGGGTAGAACGTCGCCGAGAAAAGGAACATCGGGATGATTGCGAGCGACACCTTGTCGAAGTCCTGCCAGCTGCGCATGAACGAGGTCGCCGCCAGCCCGACGCCGGCGAAGGAGAACCCGATGAGGATCGCGGCGGGCAGGCAGAGCGCCGCCCACGGCGAGAGCACGTAGCCGAAGCCCGCCATGACGACGATGAACACCCCAGAGTACGTCGAGCCGCGGATGAGCGACCAGCCGAGCTCGCCGAGCGCGACGTCGCCCGGCCCGAGCGGCGTGGAGAGCATGGTGTCGTAGGTTTTGGCGATCTTTAGCCGGAAGAACATGTTGAACGTAGCGTCGAAAAGCGCCCCGTTCATCGCTGACGAGGCGAGGAGACCGGGGGCGACGTAGGCCGTGTAGGCGACCACAGCGTTGCCGATGCGGAGGGCGCCGACGAGCTTGTTCAGGCCGACGCCGATCGAGAGCAGGTAAAAGAAGGGCTCGAAGAACCCCGAGACGAAGATGATCCAGCTCCGGCGGTAGACGAGGAGGTTCCGCTCGACGAGCCGGAGGGCGCGGCGGGAGCCCAGCACGCCGATCGGCGCGATACGGAACGGGGCGGAGACGGCCGCGCTCACCAGACGAGCCTCTTGCGGAAGCTGCGCACCGCGAGCACGTAGCCGACCACGGCGATGGCGACGAGGTAGCCGGCGTGCACCGCCCCCGCAGCGACCCCCAGGTCGCCGAGGACGAGGCCCCTGCAGAGCGCGACGCCGTGGTAGAGGGGCGTCGCATAGGCGACGAACTGAAGCCAACGGGGCAGCTGCGTGATCGGGAAGAAAGTCCCGGAGAACAGAAAGAGTGGGATGAGACCGAACCGGTAGAGCGACGAGAACCCCCGGTCGCTCTCCTGGATCCCGGAGAAGGCCATGACCGGCGTGACGAAGGCGAGACCCGCGAGCACGCCGGCCGGGACGGCGAGCACCGCGAGTCCGGAGTGCAGGGTTCCGAACGCCTCCATGATGACGACGTAGATCGCACAGACCGTGACGAGGCGGACGGCGATCCAGGCGAGGTGGCCGCGGAGCACGTCTTTCACCGTGAGCGGTGTCGCCAGCATGGCGAAGTACGTCCGCCCCCATTTGATGGCGTCCATCACCGGGTACATCGACTCGTTGGCGCCGACCTGCATCGCCGTCGCGGCGAGGAGCCCGGGCGCGAGGAAGTCGAGATAGCTCACCCCCGAAACCGCGTGTACGTGGTGGTCGACGAGCGATCCGAGACCGACCCCGAGGGCGGCGAGGTAGAGCACCGGGTACAGGAAGCTCGTCGTCACCGAGCCCCGCCAGGTCCTTTTGTACTGAAACGCCCAGTAGGCGAGCGATCTCAGCCAGCGCGGGGCGCCGACGCGCGGTTGCGCTGCGGTGCCGGGTGCCGTCACGACGCCGCCCATCGGTCAGTCGACGAGAGTGCGGCCGGTGAGGTGCAAAAAGACGTCCTCGAGGCTCGAGCGCCGCACGAGCGTGCTCTCCGGGTTGAGGCCGAGCCGGTGGACGCGCCCCAGGGTCGCGTCGCCGTCGTCGGAGTAGAGCAGGATGCGGTCCGGGAGCACCTCGCATCGCTGGGCGATCCCGTCGAGGCGGTCGGCGACGTGTTCCGGCTCCGTCGTACCGAAGCGCAGCTCGACGACTTCACGTGTCGAGTACTGCGCGATGAGCTCCCGCGGCGCGCCCTCGGCGGCGAAGCGGCCGCGGTCCATCACCGCGAGGCGCTCGCAGAGCTGCTCGGCCTCGTCCATGTAATGGGTCGTGATGATGAGTGTCACGCCGCGGCGCCGCAACCGGTAAAGGCGGTCCCAGAGCAGGTGCCGAGCCTGGGGGTCGAGACCCGTCGTCGGCTCGTCGAGGATCAGCAGTTCCGGTTCCGACACGAGCGAGCGCGCGATCGTGAGACGGCGCCGCATGCCGCCGGACAGCGACTCGACCCTGTCACGGGCGCGTTCGCTCAGCTGAACGAAGTCGAGCAGTTCGGCGGCGCGCTCGCGGATCAGGCGGCGCGGCAGGTCGAAGTAGCGCCCGTAGACGAGGAGATTGTCGAGCACCGTCAGCTCGAGATCGAGGGTGTCGTCCTGAGGGACGAGTCCGATCCGGGCGCGGATCTCGGGGCCGTCGCGGTCCGGGTCTCGGCCGAGCACCCGGAGCGTCCCCGCGGAGACCGGCGACATGCAGGCGATCATGCGCATCGTCGAGGTCTTCCCGGCCCCGTTCGGGCCGAGGAAGCCGTAGGAGTCGCCGCGTCCGATGTCGAAGTCGATGCCGTCGACCGCGACGAACTCACCGAACCGCTTCACGAGCCCGCGCGCCGTGACGAGCGGTTCCCCGCTCGCGGTCAGCGCGCGCGCCGCCCCGGTGAAGTCACTCGACGGATCCACGGCGCGCCAAGCTACTCGCGGGGGAAAAGGCCCCGGTTGCGACGGAGGACTGGTCCGCGGCCGAACGGCTTCGTTCGGGGGACCTGGCGGAGGGACTCGCCCTCGAGGCCCGGCGTCCGGGTGTCGAGCTAGCGGGACAGCTCGCGCGACCTCCCGGCGGCGCCGGAGATCTTCCACGCTGCAGGAAGGAGGGCCGCAGCGAGCGCCGTCTTGATCGCCTCACCGGCGAGAAACGGCGTCAGTCCCTTGTCGATCGCCTCGGCCGCACCGAAATGGTAGGAGACGGCGAGCCACGGGACCCCGATCGCGAAGATGATCGCGTTGCCACACAGCATCGCCGGGAGCGAGCTCACGATCCGCCGGTCGGCTCGCCGTTCGGCGAACCAGCCGCAGACGACCGCGGCGACGAGGAAGCCGACGACATAGCCGAACAGCCCGCCGGGCCAGCCCGCGGCGTGATCGGCGAACCAGGGAACGCCGGCGAGCCCCGCAAGGCCGTAGAAGGCGAGGGCGGCGCCCGCCCGGCGGGCGCCGAGGGCGCTGCCCGCCACCACGACTCCGAGCGTCTGGCCCGTGATCGGTACCGGGGTCCACGACAGCGGGATTGAGACCTGGGCGAGCAGCCCGACGAAACCGGCGGCGCCGGCGACAAGGACGGCGTCCCGGGCCCGAACCCGCGGGACGAGATCGGCGAGGACGAGCGGGCGTCGCCGGGGAAGGGTCGCGGCATCGGTCGGCACGGCGGCCACCCTACCGAGCTGAGCGGGCCCGACGAATTGGTGTGCCCGTCGACGCCACCGGCGAGCCGGGCGCGGCCGCTCTGGCGGGCGGGTTCAGCCCCTCGCGGCGTCCTCGCAGACCGTCTCGGTGATGAGCCGGGACACGACGTACGGGTCGGCGTTGGCGTTCGGCCGGCGATCCTCGATCCAGCCCTTCTGCTCCTTCTCGACGTTCCAAGGAATCCGGACCGACGCGCCGCGGTCCCAGGGCGCGTAGTGGAATTTGCTCCAGTGGGCCGTCTCGTGCGCCCCCGTCAGCCGGTCCTTGATGCCGTCGCCGTAGTTGTCGATGTGGTCCTCGACGCGGTTGGCCAGCGCCTCGCAGGCGGCGAGGATCGGCTTGTAGCCCTCGCGCATCGCCTTGGTCGAGAAGTTGGTGTGGCCCCCGGCGCCGTTCCAGTCGCCCGGCACCGGCTTGGCGGCAAAGCTCACGTCGGCGCCGAAGTCCTCGGCGATGCGACAGAGCAGCCAGCGGGCCACCCACAGCTGGTCGCCGATGAGCGGCGGCGGCAAGATGCCGACCTGGAACTCCCACTGGCCCTTCATCACCTCGGCGTTCGTCCCCTCGATCGATATCCCCGCCTCCAGGCAGGCGACCGTGTGCCGCTCGACGATGTCCCGCCCGACGATGTACTCGGCCCCCACCGAGCAGTAGTAGGGACCCTGGGGCGCGGGGAAACCGATCTCGGGCCAGCCGAGTGGCCGGCCGTCCTGGAAGAACGTGTATTCCTGCTCGATGCCGAACATCGGCTCCTGGGCGGCGTACTTCTCGGCGACCTCGACGCAACCCGCCCTCGTGTTCGTGGGGTGTGGCGTGAAGTCGGTGAGGAGCACCTCGCAGAGCACCAGCTTGTTCTTTCCCCCCCGGAGCGGGTCGGGCGTGACGAGCACGGGCCGCAGGACGCAGTCGGAGAGGTTCCCAGGGGCCTGATTCGTGCTGGAGCCGTCGAAGCCCCAGATCGGGGGTTCCTTGCCGTCGGCGACGATCTTCGTCTTGCATCGGATCATCGGTGTCGGCTTGCAGCCGTCAATCCAGATGTACTCAGCCTGATAGCTCACGAACCGCTCCTTGGGTGCTCGGCGGATCGCTTCAGCCCCGCGCCGGAGGTTCACGCGCGACGCGTTTGCCTCCGACGTGGGACCGATCCGCGTCTGACCTGCTCAGCGTGCCAGAGTGTCGTTTCGCCGCGGTGTCAGACGTGTGAACTCCGTGTGAACTGGCACGGCGTGGAGTTGCGGCTCCGCCTGCCGCGACGATATCCCTCACCTACCTGGGGTTTTCCGAGCCGGCGCGGGCGAGGTTCAGACGAGGTCGCGCCACCCGCCCGGGTCAGGCGTAGGCGGCGTCGAGCCGGGCCATCACCTCGGGGGTGAGGAGCGGCAGGACGTCGAGCGCGCGCAGGTTCTCCTCGACCTGTTCGACCCGGCTCGCCCCGGTGATCACGGTCGAGACGTGCGGGTTCGCCGCACACCAGGCGATGGCGAGCTGGGCGGGGGTGCAGCCGAGTTCGCGGGCGACGGCGAGTAGCGCCGGGACGCGGGCGTTCGTCTCCGGCGCGACGAGCAGGTCATGCAGCCACTCGAAGCCCGGGACGGTCGCCCGCGACCCCGCGGGGACGCCGTCGACGTACTTGCCCGTGAGGATGCCCCAGGCGAGCGGGCTGTAGGTCGTGAGTCCGAGGCCCCAGTCCTCGTAGAGGCGGGCGTACTCGACCTCGACGCGCCGGCGTTCGAGCAGGTTGTACTGCGGCTGTTCCATCACCGGTTTGTGCAGGTGATGGCGTTCGGCGATCTCGAACGCGGCGCGCAGATCGTCGGCCGGCCATTCTGACGTCCCCCAGTAGGTGGCCTTGCCCGAGCTCACGATGTCGTGCATCGCCCAGACGGTCTCCTCGATCGGCGTCGCTGGGTCGGAGCGATGGCAGAACACCAGGTCGACGAAGTCGAGACCGAGCCGCTCGAGCGACCCGTCGATCGCCTGCAGGAGGTACTTGCGGTTCAGCGTGTCCTGCGTATTCACGCCCTCGTAGATGCCCCAGAAGAACTTCGTCGACACGACGTAGCTGTGGCGTGGCCAGCCGAGCTCGGCGAGCGCCCGGCCCATGATCCGTTCGGACTCGCCGCCGGCGTACTGCTCGGCGTTGTCGAAGAAGTTCACCCCGCCCGCCCGGGCCGCGGCGAGGCACGACTTGGCGAGCTCGACGTCGAGCTGGGAACCGAACGTCACCCACGACCCGAGTGAGAGCGCGCTCACCCGCAGTCCCGACCTCCCGAGCCGCCGGTATTCCATGCATCACCCCGATCTTTGCTGCCTGCCGGTCGACGCCTGCCCGAGGCGCGCGTCCGACAGTATCGCGAGGTCCGTCATAACATGCGCGCGGATCCGACCAGTACGGCAAGCGCGCCTCGAGGCGTGTTCGAAGGAGCGAACGGCGTGGCAAACGGGGGAGCGGGGCCGCCGGGGCCGGCGAAGGACCGCGACACCGTCGTGCTCGTCAACGAGGACGGGACACCGATCGGCACGTTGGCCAAACTCGCGGCCCATGAGGCGCCGGGCCGGCTCCACCTCGCCTTCTCCGTCGTCTTGTACCGGTCAGACGGGCTCGTGTTGCTCCAGCAGCGCGCCGGGACGAAATATCACTTCCCGCTGATGTGGGCGAACTCGTGCTGCAGCCACCCCCGGCCCGGCGAGGACCTCGTCGCCTCCGCGGAGCGGCGCGTCGGTGAGGAGCTCGGCCTCGCCTGCCGCCTCGCCGACGTCGGTACGCTCACCTATCGGGCGGTCTGCCCGGTGTCCGGCCTCGTCGAGCACGAGTTCGACCACGTCCTCGTCGGCGAGGTGAAGGGCGATCCCGTGCCCGACCCGGGCGAGGTCGCCGCGCTGCGCTGGGCCGTCGCCGCGGACGTCGTCTCGGCGGCGCCGCCCGACGGCGCACCCTGGCTCGTGCCGGTGCTGACGGTCGCCGAGCGGGCCCGCGGCGGGGCCACCCTCGGGTCTTCCTAGCTCCCGGGCCCCGGGCGCGCCGGGCGGGTGAACCTTCGGTCAGGGGCGTCCCGCGGCGAACGCGCCCGGCGGGACCGGGGTGATCGCGATCGTCGTGCCGGTCTGCTCGGCCTGGACCGCCTGGCCGTTCCCAATGTACATGACGACGTGGTAGATGTAGCCGCCTGCGGCGTAGAAGATGAGATCGCCGGGCTGCAGTTCCGAAAACGGGATGTGCTCGATCGAGTAGTACTGGTCCTCGGCGCTGTGGGGCAGGCTGACCCCCGCCTGGCCCCATGCCCACATCGCGAGCCCAGAGCAGTCGAAGCCGTAGCCCGGAGACGAGCTTGCCCAGACGTAGGGCACGCCGATCTGCGACTCCGCCGCATGGACGGCCGCGAGCCCCTGCTGGTCACCGGTCGCCGTGTCCGTCGGGTCGACCGTGGCGGCGGGGTTGGGGCTCGTCGCGGCGTCGGACTGCTGCTGCGCCTGCTTGATCACCTGGGCCGCCGCGGCCTGCGCCGCGGCCTGGACCGCCTCCTGCTTTTGCTGGTTGGCGACCGCGGCGGCGAGCGAGCCGTTCACGCCCCGGAGGGTCGAGGTGAGGTCGGTGTCGAGCTCGTCGGCGTTGGTGCGGGCGGCGTTGAGGGTCTTCATCGCGGCACGCGACTGGACCTCGTCCCGGGCGAGCTGGTCGGCGCGCTCGACGAGGGCGTGCTCGGAGAATCGCAACGAGCTCACCGCGCTCGACAGCCTCCCCGCGGCGTCCTCGAGGTAGGTCTGCTGGGCCGGAAGCGCGTTCTCGTTGCCCGTGAGGGCGGAGAGGTCGTCCGAGGTCGCGCCGTCGCTCACGTAGGCGTCGATCGTCTGGCGTTGCAGCAACTGCTTGTCATCGCTCACGGTCGACCGGGCCATATCAATCCGCCGCTCGTCCTTGCGGATGTCGCGGCGCAGGAGCGCTTCGCGCGTCGCTGCCTGGTCGTACTCCTCGGAAAGAACCTGAAGCTTCACCTGGATCGTGGCGACCTTGGAGGCGAGGACGCTCGCTTTCGACTGCAGCGTCGAAACCGGTGAAGGGCTGTTCGCTGCGCTGGCGCGCAGTGCCGGTAACAGGGTCGCCGCGGCCACCACGACGGTCGCGGCGACAAAGAGATGCCGGACTTGGTGAGGGTGTTGTCGAGCGCGGCGTCCGGCGGGGGTGCGGATCACTTGATCACCGCCCGCGGCACAACCCTCGCCAGGTAACGCACTATGAACTCAACCTATCGGTGGCCGTATGGCCTGTGCAAGGAAACACAGCATGGGCTGGGGTTCCGCCGCCTCAGATGACGTGCCGCTACGGTGAGACTGTCTTATCCACAGGGTCGGCGGCGCATCGGCGCCCTCCGGCGGCAGAAAGGATGACGACATGGGCGAGGCCAAGCCCGCCTCGGCGGACGGTTTCCGGGTCGAGCACGATTCGATGGGCGAGGTGCGGGTACCCGCCGATGCCCGGTGGGGGGCGCAGACACAGCGCGCCGTCGAGAACTTCCCGATCTCGGGGCAACCCGTCGCGCGCGCGATCCTGGAGGCGCTGGCGATCATCAAGGGCACCTGCGCCGAGGTGAACGCCGAACTCGGGACGGTCGATGCCACCGTCGCCGCGGCGATCGGCGAAGCGGCCGGCGAGATCGCGTCCGGCCGCTTCGCCAACCAGTTCCCGATCGACGTCTTCCAGACCGGCTCGGGCACCTCGACGAACATGAACATGAACGAGGTCCTCGCCCAGCTCGCCGGCGAGCGGCTGGGACGGCCGGTGAGCCCGAACGACGAGGTGAACGCGTCGCAGTCCTCGAACGACACGTTCCCGGCGGCGATCCATCTCGCAACGGTCCGTGAGATCGGGGCGGACCTCGTTCCCGCGCTCGATCAACTCGCCGCCGCGCTGCGCCGGAAGGGCGGCGAATTCGCCGAACTCGTGAAGGCGGGCCGCACCCATCTGATGGACGCGACGCCGGTCACGCTCGGACAGGAGTTCGACGGTTACGCCGCGGCCATCGAGCACGGGATAGAACGCCTCGGCTCGAGCCTCGGGCGCGTCGGCGAGCTCCCGCTCGGGGGGACGGCGGTCGGCACGGGCCTCAACGCCAAGCCCGGTTTCGCCGCCGAGGTGATCGAGCGCCTGCGTCGCGCGACGGGACTCGACCTGACCGAGGCCCGGGACCATTTCGAGGCCCAGGGGGCCCGTGACGGCCTCGTCGAGGCTTCCGGCGTCGTGCGGACGATCGCGGTGTCGCTCTACAAGATCGCCAACGACCTGCGCTGGATGTCATCCGGTCCGCGTTGCGGCCTGGGAGAGATCCACCTCCCCGATCTCCAGCCGGGATCCTCGATCATGCCGGGAAAGGTGAATCCCGTCGTCCCCGAGGCGGTGTGCCAGGTCGTCGCCCAGGTGATCGGCAACGACGCCGCGGTCGCCTTCGGCGGGGCCGCGGGGAACTTCGAGCTGAACATCATGTTGCCCGTCATCGGGCGGAACCTGCTCGAGTCGATCCGCCTCGTCGCCGCGGCGAGCCGGACGCTCGCGGCGAAGTGCGTCGACGGCATCGAGGCCGACGCCGAACGTTGCCGCAACTATGCGCTCTCGTCAGCGTCGATTGCGACGGCGCTCAATCCCTACATCGGCTACGAAAACGCCGCCAAGGTCGTGAAGCGCGCCCTCGCCGAGGGTAAGGACCTGCGCGCCGTCGTCCTCGAGATGGGCCTGCTCGGTGAGGACGACGTCGACCGGGCCCTCGACGTCCTCGCCATGACGAGGGGCGGCATCGTCGGCTGATCCACCGGGTCGGCGTGCACGACCGTCGGTATCCTTTGGCCCACGACGCTCGACAGGCAAGAGATGTGGGATCGGCTGCATTTCCTGCCGGGGTGCGCCGCGCCGCTGGGTCGGACTTGACGTCTGGAGAGGGGTGGCCGAGGCCGTGAGCGCGCCGGGCGTGGTCGTCTTCGACGAGGCATCCGATCCGGACGTCTCGGTGGTCGTCGCCGCCTGGGGGTCCGCCCCGCACCTCCTCGGGTGTCTCGCTTCGATCGGCGCGCAACGCACGACCGATCCGTTCGAGGTGGTGGTGGTGCTGAACGACGTCGAGCCGCACGTCCTCGACGCGGTCGCGCGACTGGTTCGGGGGGCGAAGGTCATCACGTCCCGTTCCGACCTCGGCTTCGCCGGGTCGGTGAACGTTGGGGTCGCCTCGACCCGCTCAGAACTGCTTGCCATCGTCCATGACGACGTCACCGTGCCGCCCGGTTGGCTCGACGTGCTCGCGGCCTCGGCGGCGTCCCATCCCGCGGCCGAGGTCATCGGCTGTGCGGTCACGGTCGACGACGCCCCGGGCTCGCCAGATCGAGCGGCCGGACCCGGCGGACCGGCGGAGGATTCGTCGATCGCCGTCTCCGAGTGCGCGTTCCTCGTCCGCCGTGGCGCCTGGGACCGGCTCGGTGGTCTCGACGGGATCTTTCACCCGTTCGGTTTCGCGACGACCGACCTGTGTGCCCGCGTCGCCGAGACCGGGGGGCACGTGGTCATCGAGCCAAGGGCGTCGGTGCACCGCGCGCGCTCGGCGCGCATGAACGACCACTTCCGGTCGTTCGTCATGCAGCTCAACCGGGAGCTGTTCGCCGTCTGGCGCGCCCGGGCGAACCGTCCGTCCGCCGGGGCGAGTTCGGCGCGGGCGGCGATGGCGACGCGCGAACCGAACCCCCCGGCGGGGTCCGCGGTCCCGCGACGCCGCCCCGGGGGGTCGCGCCTTCTCGTCATCGACGATGCGGTGCCCGATCCGACGCTCGGCGCGGGTTCGGGGCGCATGGCAGAGGTCATCAGCGAGCTCGTCCGGGGCGGACGTTTCCAGGTCGACGTGCTCCCGCTTGTCGCGCCGACCGACTCCGACGCCGAACGGGCGGAGACGCTTGGCGTCGGCCTCGTCGTGGATGACCTCGAGGGGCTGCTCGCGCGTGAGGTTGAGCGTTACGCCGTCGTCATCGTCTCCCGGCCCCACAACTGGACGGCGTCGGTAGGGACGCTGCGCCGGCTCGTCCCCGGGGTCCCGGTGGTCTACGACGCGGAGGCCTTGTTCCACCGGCGGCTCGAGCGTCAGCTGGCGTTCGTCCTCGACGCGCCGACCGCGCTCCGGGTGGCGCAGGACGCGGCGAGGCTCGCGGAGGTCGAACGGGGGATCGCCCGGGAGGCGGACTTCGTCGTGGCGATCTCCGAAGACGAGGCGGACTTCTTCCGGGAGTACGCGACGACGCCGCACAAGGTCGCCGTGCACCCCCCGTTTCTCGCCGCGGCGACACCGGGCCGCGATGGCGTCGCCTCCCGCCGGGACATCGGTTTCGTCGCGGGATGGTCCGCCGGGCCGGAGTCGCCGAATGCCGACGCCGTGGACTGGTTCGCGAGGAAAGTCCTGCCGAAGGTGCGCGCCCGTCAGCCCGGCGTGCGCCTGCGGGTGACCGGCGGTAACCCCCCGGCCAACGTCCGGCGCCTTTTGACGCCGGCCATCGAGTTCGTCGGTCAGGTGGCGGACCTCGCCGAGTTCTACGCGACCGTGCGCGTCGTCGTCGTGCCGGTCCGCTACGGGTCGGGGGTGAAGCTGAAGACCGTCGAAGCGGTGCAGTACGGCGTGCCGACCGTGGCGACGACTGTGGGCGCCGAGGGGATCCCCTTCGACGACCGGGGCGCGGTCGTCGTCACCGACGATCCCGACCGGTTCGCCCGCGCCGTCGCGGCGCTGCTCGGTGACGACGAAGCCTGGCGGTCCCAGCGCGAGCGCGTGCTCGCCCAGCAGGCCAGTTGGGCGGCGCTGCCCGCGTCGTCGGTCTGGTCCTCCCTCGTCGAACGGCTCGTCGGGGTCGGATCGTGAGGGAACGGCTGTGAGCTGGGCGTCCCGGGGGCGTCGAGTACCGTGAGTTCCATGGCGGGATCGCTCCCCGACGAGGCGCCAGGATCCGCGGAACTGCTGAGGCGCGAGCTCGTCGAGGCCGACCGGGTGCGCGAGATCGAGTACGAAGCCGTGTTGCGCGAACTCTCGGTGAAGGACGCCTACGTCAAAGAGTCCGAGCTCAACCTCACGCGGGCAGAGGACCGGGAGCGCGCGACGCGCGACGAGCTCGGCCAGGTGCGCGAACGCGCCGCCGAGCTCTTCGCCGATCTCGAACACGCCGAGGCCGTGATCGTTGGGTTGAACGCCGAGATCGTCCGGTTGCAGGACGAGATCGCCACGATCCAGGCCACCCGCAGCTACCGCTGGGCTGCTGCCGGCGCGTCGCTCGCCGGTCGCGTGGCGTCCCCGTTGCGCCGGAAGCCGGGCCGCCGCGGCGACTCGGCGGGCTGAACGACCCGCGCCTCAATCGGCCGCCGACCAGTAGCCCCGCAGGAACGCGTCGGTCTCGCGCAGCGACTCGGTGCGGCCGATCTCGTAGAAGCGCTCCGTCGTCTCGTAGCCGAAAAGGAGCCGCCGGGCGGCGAGCACCGAGTACAGGTCCGACAGCTCGGCCGCGCCGTCACCGGCTAGGTCGATGACCCCTGGGGTGAGCCCGCCGAGCCCGTAGTCGACGAAGGCCATGTCGGGCGAAGGTCGTTCCTTGTCGTAGCGGGTGACGCGCCCTGCGTCGAACGCCGCGTTCGAGGCCTCCCAGCGGTTCTCGTTGCGCAGCACCGTCATCGCCGCGGGCAGCCCGCTTCGCGCCCAGGAATCGGCGACGTCGCGGTAGTCGACGCGCAAGAAGGTGTCGCCGTACAGGACGAGGAAGCGATCGCCGAGCAGCGGTGCCGCCCTGCGGATCGCGCCGAGCGTCCCGTCGAGCCCCGGAGAGTCGTAGCTGTAGGCGATCTCGATGCCCTCGCGATCCGGCCCGATCGCTCCCTCGACCATCTCGCCGAGGTAGCCGACACACAGCACGACACGCGTCACACCGTTCCGAGCGAGCAGGCGCAGCTGGTGGACGAGGAAAGGCTGGCCGGCGACCTCGATCAGGCTTTTGGGCCGGTCACGGGTCGCGTCGCGGAGGCGGGTACCCCTCCCTCCCGCGAGGACGCACACCGGCGGCACCGCCGGCCGCGGTCCGCGCCCCGGATCGTCGCTACCGGCGATCAGCGTCGTCCCAGCCGTATCGGGACTCGATGATGTACTTCGGGCGATCGCGCACCTCGTCGTAGATCCGGCCCACGTACTCGCCGAGGATGCCGAGCGAGAGCAGTTGGATGCCGCCGAACAAACAGATGAGGATGACGAGCGTCGGGTTGCCAACGGGGAAGTGCACGCCCGCGAGCTTGAACGAGAAGTACGTCGCGCCGAGGAGGAACGCGATGGTGGCGAGCCCGATGCCGATCATGGAGATGAGCTGCAGCGGATAGCGCGAGAAGCCGATCACGCCGTTGAGGCCGATGAGCACCGAACCGGTGAAGCGGTTGTACTTGCTGTGGCCGCCCCGGCGGACCTCGCGGTCGTAGAGCACGCTCGTCTGGGGAAACCCGACGTAGCCGACGAGACCGCGCAGGAACCCGTGCTTTTCGGGCAGCGCGACCACGGCGTCGACGACCCGACGGCTCATGAGGCGGAAATCGCCGGCGTTCGGCGGGATGTTGACCTCGGCGATGTGCCGGATGATCCGGTAGCCGACCGCGGCGACCATCCTTTTCACGAGCGTCTCACCCGCCCTGGTGCGGCGCTGGGCGTAGACGACGTCGTAGCCCTGCTGCCACTGCTCGACGAGGTCGCCGATGAGCTCGGGGGGGTCCTGGAGGTCGCAGTCGATGACGATGACGGCGTCGCCCGACGCCGCCTCGAGCCCGGCGATCGTCGCCGTCGGCTGGCCGAAGCGCCGTGAGAACCTCAGCATCCGAACCCGCGGGTCGACCTTCCGCAAATCGAGGATGGCCTTCTCGGTGCGGTCGGTCGACGGGTCGACGCTGAAGATGACCTCCCAGTCGTAGTCGAGCGCGTCGAGCGCTGCGGCGAGCCGTTCATAGACTCTCGGGACGTTGTCTTCCTCGTTGTAGGCGGGTATCACGATGCTCAGCATCTGGCGCCTCGGGGCCGGCGAGATCATGGCGCGCCGGGCTTTTCCAGGACGGCGAGCTCGCGGACCCCGAACGGCAGCGCGACGCCGTGCGCGAGCAGCCAGCGCTCCAGCCGGCAGGAAAGCCGGCCGAGTCGCGAGTCCCCGGTCCGGGAGTTGGTGGCCGAGACCTTTTCCCTGAGGCGTTCCCCCTCGAGGTGCCCGAACATGACCCGATTCTTCTTCTTGTCGAGCCAGAACGGGGGGAACACGATCGATCCGAGGTAGAAGTGTTCCGTGACGACGAGGCCGGCGTTGCTCGCCTTTGTGCGCAGCTCGCCCCGGGCGTAGCGGCGCTGGTGCCGCAGGTAGCGGTCGAAGCAGTCGTAGGTGCCGGGTGCGGAGGGGACGACGATGACGGCGCGACCGCCGGGTCGCAGCGCGCGTCGGATCTCGCCGAGGGCCCCTTCGTCATCGGGAACGTGCTCGAGGAGGTTGGCGCTCACGACGGCATCGGCGGAACCGTCGGCAAGAGGGAGGTGGCAGGCGTCGGCCTGGACGAGCGCGACACCGGGGAGGCGTCCCGCGGCACCGGCGAGCCCGGCGAGCAGGTAGTCGACGCCGACGAGGTACAGGCTGGCCTCGCGGCCGGCCAGATCCTCGAGCAGGTAGCCGCTCGAGCAACCGAGATCGACGATCCGCCGCCCCGGTTCCAGCTCGCCGAGGTGCTCGATCATCGCCGCCCGCGTCCACACGTCGATGAAGCTCGTCCGACTGCTCTCTTCGTGGAGCTCCTCGAGTTCGGCGGACCAGTAGAGTCCGGTGTCGCGCGGCGGTTCCTCGCGGTCGCGCGCCGAGATCAACCGCGGTCCTTCTCGCGGGTCGTGAAGAACTGGTCGTCGATCCGTCGGAGCGTCGCGAGATCCTTCTCGTCCCGCAGGCGCGCCCGGAACGCCTCTTCTTTCCAGGGGTCCCACTGTGCGCTGATGATCCGACCGGTGATCCCGGCGGACTCGTCCGACAAAAGGAAGGTGACGAGCTCGAGGACGAGCTCGACAGGGTCCGCCGCGCCGGCTTCGTGGGCGCGGTGGGTCCGGGCGTAGAACTCGGCGCCGACCGAGTCGGGACCGGCGGCGAGGATGTCGTCGTGCATCGGCGTGACGATGAAGCCGGGCGCGATCGCGTTCACCCGGATGTGGTCCGCCGCGAGCTCGACGGCGAGGTTCTCGGTCAACCGGACGACTGCGGCCTTCGAGGTGGCGTAGCCGTCGAAGCGGGGGAACGGGGCGGTCGCCCCGCCGCCTGAGAACGTAACCACCGATCCGCCGGCGTGGCGCAGCGGTTCGAGGCACGTCGTCACGGCGAGGAGCGTCCCGGTGACGTTGACGTCGAGCGTGCGACGGAATTCGTCGACGGGCCACTCGCCGACCGGACCGATCGGACCGATGAGCGCCGCGGCGGCGACGATGCCGTCGAGGCGTCCTGCGGCGGTGATGCGCGGGCGGGCGCGCCGCCACGCCTCCTCGTCGGCGACGTCGAAGGCGAGCGCGTCGTGCGGCCCACCCGCGAGACCGGCAACCAACGTCTCGAGGGCCGCCCCGTCGCGCGCGACGACGGCGAGGCTCGCGCCGAGTTCGGCGAGGGCGGCGGCGATGCTGCGCCCGATGCCCTTGCTGGCGCCGGTCACGACGATGCGCCGACCGGCGAGGTTGCCTGTCACGGCCTCAATACTGGTCGCGGCCCTGTACCCGCGCACGGTATGCGGGCGCCGGTCGCGCTCGGCGCGGTGATCCGTGTCACGAGCTCCGTTGCGCGACCTCGACGCAGGACCACGCGTAGCGCGCCGATTCGAGGTCGCCGAGGAGCTCGCGCCCGTCGGCGGCGTCGATCGCCGCCGTGAAGTGGCGCCATTCGAGGTCCCAGGAGACGTCGGTGTCGGTGTAGCGCTCGACTTCCAGGTCCGGCGGTCCGAGCTCGGGGCGCATCCGGAAGATGCGCAGCTCCTCGGGGCCGTAGCTGCGCCCGAGACCGTCGACGGCGAACTTCGCGGTCCGGCAGGCGATCTCCAGGGAGAACGTGTTCTTCCACTCGGTCCAGCTGACGTGGAGGAGGGCGAAAGGCGACGGGTCACCGACTCCGCCGCGTCGGCCGAGCACGAGGACGGCGTTGTCGTCGACCGGTGCCCGCCAGAACTGAGTCCGGAGGAGCGCGCTGTGCAGGGGCAGGTCGCCGAGGAGCCAGTAGCTGAGGTCGAGGAGGTGCATGCCCTGGTCGACGATCTCGCCGCCCCCCGACCGGCGCGGGTCAGCCCGCCATTCCTTGTCGTAGCCGGGACGCCCGCCGTGGCCGTAGCGCGCCCGCAGGTAGAGGACCTCGCCGTAGTCGCCGGAGCGGGCTTCGACGATCGCCCGGGCGATGCCCGGGTGGAAGCGGTGGCTAAAGCCGACCTTCACGAGTCGGTCCGCCGCGCGCGCCGCCTCGGCGATACGGTCGATCTCGGCGACCCCGATCCCGGCGGGCTTCTCGACGAGGACGTGCGCGCCGGCTTTGAGCGCCCGACAGGCGATCCCGGCGAGCTGGTCGTGGACCGTCGCGACGATGACGACGTCGGGGCGGAGCGCGAGCAGCTCGTCGAGCGTGCTGCAGGCCGCGCCGCCGAACTGCGAGGCGAGCTGCGCCGACGACTCCGGGACGAGGTCGTGGCAGGCGAAGAGGGCCCCGGGCCCGAGGGCCTCGGCCCTTCGGTGACCGATGCGCCCGCAGCCGACGATCGCGACCCGCAACGGACGCGGCACGTCGTCCATTAGTTGTTCTCGGTCGCGTGGGCGCCGCTGCAGTCAAAGTCGAACGTCAGCTCGGGGGCGTTGGCCTCGGCGAGCGCCTGCCGCGTGTCCTCGGGGTGCGGCGAGTACACGAGAAGGAAACCCCCGCCACCGGCGCCGACGAGCTTGCCGCCGAGCGCGCCCGCCTCCCGGGCCGTCGCGTAGAGCCGGTCGATGTGCTCGCTCGCCATTCCGGGGGACCGCTTGCGCTTGTTCTCCCAGTGCTCGTGCATGAGGCCCGCGAACCCGACGAGATCACCGGCCTCGAGCATCCCGCGGCTGGCGTATCCGAGCTCCTTCGTGCGGTGGAGGTTCTCGAGCATCTCCGGGTCCTTGCTGCGCGAACGCGAGTCCTGGTCCGCGAGCATCAGCGAAGCCGAGCGCGCATCGCCCGTGTAGAAAAGGAGGAGGTGCTCGCGCAGTCGGCGGAGCGTCTCCGCGTCGAGGTCGAGGGGTTCGACGTCGACGTGGTCGTCGGGCAGGAACGTGTAGGCGCAGATCCCGCCGTGGGCCGCGACGTACGGGTCCTGCTTGCCGACCGGCTCGTGCAACACGTCGATCTCGATGTGGCTCGCCGCCTCGGCGAGCGCGTGCGGCGTGATCGAACGGCGGCGGGCGTGGGCGAGCGCTTTCAGCAGGCACACCGTGAACGCCCCCGACGATCCCATGCCCGTTCCGGCGGGCACATCGGCGACGGAGGCGATCTCGAGGGGATTCCCCTGCCAGTGGCGAAGCAGCGCCTCGCGCAGGATCGGATGCCGGATCTCGGAGACGTCGTCGACTTCCTCGGTTTCGGAGTACTTCATCCGGTAGCGCTTCTGGAAGGCGGCGTGGACGAACATGTGGACGTATTTGTCGATCGCCCCCGCGACGAGGAACCCGCCGAACTCCCGGTAATACGAGGGGAGGTCCGTCCCGCCACCCCCCAGGGGGAGGCGTAGCGGAGCCCTGCTGTAAACGACGCTCATCGTCGGGACCCCCTTGTCCCTCGCGGTGCGGGCCGCGGCTCGCGCCAGGCGTATTCGTTGTCGTCGAGCCAGTCGAGCGTGAGTTCGATCGCCTTCCCGATCGTCACCCGCGGCGACCACCCGAGTTCCCGGATCCGGGACGTGTCGAGAAGGATGAGCGGCGAGTCTCCGATCCAGCCACGGATCCCTCCGGAGTGGGCGACCTCGGGGTTCGCACCGAGGTGGTGCGTGATGATCCGGACAGACTCGTCGACGAGGATCGTCTCGTCGGTCCCGAGGTTGTAGACGAACGTCCCGGGCTCGTCGGCGTGACGCCCGACGCAGGCGAGCATGGCGTCGATACAGTCCCGGACGTAGAGGTACGACTTCTCTTGGTGTCCGTCGCCGAGGACGGCAAGGTGGTCCGGGTCGCCACGTAGCTGCCGGTAGAAGTCGACGACGTGGCCGTGCGTATACCGCTCGCCGAGGATCGAGACGAAACGGCAGACGACTCCGGTCAGGCCGAACCCGGCCGAATACGCCGCGACGAGGCCCTCGCAGGCGAGCTTCGAGGCCCCGTAGAGCGACGTCTGCTGAGGGAAGGGCGCGTCCTCAGGCGTCGGGAAGACCGCCGGCTCGCCGTAGACAGAACCGGAAGAGGCGAAAAGGATCCGGTGCACGCCGGCGGACCGCATGGCTTCGAGGACTCGCGACGTCGACAGTGTGTTCTGCTCGAGGTCCCATTGAGGGTGTTCGAACCCACGCCGGACGTCGGCGTTCGCCTGGAGGTGGAAGACCCAGTCGCAGCCGGTGAGGGCCGGTTCGAGGACGCCGGGCTCGAGCACGTCGCCCTCGACGAGCGAGAAACGGGGATGGTCGAGTATCGACGCCAGGAACTCACGCCTGCCGGTGCGGAAGTTGTCGACGACGACGACCTCGGAACCCGCGTCGATGAGCCGATCCGCCAGATTGCTGCCGATGAAGCCGGCGCCTCCCGTGATACAGGCGCGTCTGACCGGGGCGGAAGATGCCATCATTCGCGCTCGGCCCGCTCGGGACGTGCGCGCCGACCGCCGATGTCGAACACGGTTAGATCGAGTAGCCGGCGGCTGCCGCGTCCCGGAAGAACATCCGGACGGTTTCGAGCGAGAACTGCGACAGGTCCTTGCCGAGCCCGTCGAGCTTGCGGAGCAGGTCCGGCGTCATCGTGATGATGTGGCAGCCGGCGCTGTTCGCCTGGACGAGGTTGAGGACCTCGCGCGGCGAAGACCAGATGCACTCGGCAGCCGGCGCCGCCGACATGATCTCGACTGCGCGCCGAACGAGTGGAACGGGATCGACGCCGGCGTCGGCGATCCTTCCGGCGAAGATCGACAGGTACGACGGTGCCCCGCCGGCGACCGCGCCCGTGAACGCGTCGACCTGGTCGAGAGTGAACATCGCCGTAACGTTCACCTTCACGCCGTCGTGGGAGAGATCGTGCACGAGCTCGGTCATCGGCTCGCCCGACGTCGTCGTCACCGGTATCTTCACGTAGACGTTCGCGCCCCACGAGGCGATGAGCCTCGCCTGGCGGCGCATGTCCTCGCGTTCATCGGCGAAGACCTCGAACGAGACCGGGTGCGTGGTGACGTGGCTGAGGAGCTCAGCCGCGAAGCGCGTGTATTCGGTGACGCCCGCCTTGCGCATCAGCGTCGGATTCGTTGTGAATCCTGAGATCCGGGGGTCGTCGGCGAACTCGAGGATGCTCTGCAGGTTGGCGCCGTCGGCGAAGATCCGCGTCGTGATCTTGTCCAGCACCGGGTGTGATGCTAGCAGTCGCCCTAGCCGTTGAGCAGGACTGATACGGCTTGTACGAGGTCCGGTGCGCACCGGTCAGGCGCGACAGACCCCGATCTTTTGTGC
>Ga0326727_10008598_pt1 | contig 25761 bp, 28 predicted proteins | sample MB2enrmetagenome_FD_207643 | JGI IMG/M metagenome (GOLD analysis project Ga0326727, IMG submission 207643) | Lab enriched peat soil microbial communities from McLean, Ithaca, NY, United States - MB29MY | ecosystem: Environmental > Terrestrial > Soil > Wetlands > Peat | place: USA: New York...
TCGCTGTGCTGAAGGGCAACATGGGCACGGCAGTGGTGAAACAGACTGCGGTAAGACCGGAGATGCAGAAACACAGGGGTCCCGCAAGGGTCTTCGAGCAGGAGGAAGACTGCATCGATGCCCTGCTGGCCGGGAAGGTCAAGGAAGGCGAGGTCCTGGTCATCAGGTACGAAGGCCCCAAGGGGGGACCAGGAATGAGAGAGATGGTCATGGCAACCTGGATGCTCGTCGATTTGGGCCTCGACAAATCGGTTGCCATAGTCACCGACGGGAGATTCTCCGGAACCTCCGGCGGTCCCTGCGTGGGACACCTTGTGCCCGAAGCGATGGCAGGCGGTCCGATCGCGGTGCTTCGTGATGGAGATATTATCGACATAGACATACCCGCGAGGAGAGTGAGCGTAGAACTGACCGACGATCAGATTAGACAGAGAATGACGTTGTGGAAACAACCTGAGCCAAAGGTCACGAAAGGCTATCTCGCTCATTTTGCAAAATATGTGACAAGCGCCGATAAGGGGGCCTATCTCGAGTGACCCTCCCAAAGGATTCGCACCTGCGACGATCGCGGACCGGGAAGTCCGGGAGCAATAAGCATCTACCGGCACTGAGAACGAAAAGGTCTTCGAGGAGAGGATGAAAGATGAAGGAAAAGTATTATCTTGATCTGAGTCGGGATAAGAAAGAATTTTTCGCACTTCCCGAAGGATGGGCCGTTTCCCATTTCGTGGAAAGTAAAGAAGTAGGCCCCCTGCCCTCGGTTGCACAATTGACCCTTGAGGCCCTGATCCATCCGAAGGGTGTGCCGCCCTTGAAAGAGTTGGCGGCCGGCGCAAAGAGGGTTGCCGTCATCGTGGACGACGCAACTCGTCCCACTCCGGTGGCAGAGATCCTTTCGGTTTTGCTCCCGCAACTGGATGAGAGCGGCGTTTCGCGCGAGAATATCACCATCGTTGTCGCCCTCGGCACCCACGCTTCGATGAAAAAAGAGGAGATTGAGGCAAGGCTGGGGAGGGACGTTGCGGCGAGCTACAGGATAGTGCAGCACGACGCGTGGCAGGGTGACCTTGTGCAGGTGTTGATCCCCGGTGACGAGAGGGTGCTGAAAATCAATCCGGAGGTGGCGCGTGCGGATGTGAAGATAGGCATCAGCTCCATCTTGCCCCACCCCATGGCGGGATACGGAGGCGGACCGAAGATTGTCATGCCCGGCGTGTCCAATATTGAGTTTATAAGAAACCACCACATGAAGCACACAATTCACCCGCGCGCGGTCGCCGGGATTACAAAGGGAAATCCCTTCCATGAAGACTGCATGAGGGCCGCTCAGTCCATAGGGCTCACCTTTTCCATAAACTGCGTCTACAACCAGCGGGCAGAGCTGATACGCATACTAGCCGGCGGTCTGGAAAAAGCTTTTGGAGCGGCGGTCGACATATGCTTTGAGGAGCTCGGGGCCAGGTTTGACGAGAAGGTCGATGTCACGATTGCCTCGACCTATCCCCATACCCATGCACACCAGTTCTGCAAGGGTTTGAGCGCAACCGACATCGTCACTAAAGAGACCGGGGCAATCCTCCTTATGGCCCCCACCGTAACCCCCGTGTCGGAGGAGTTTATCGCCTCCTTTGACGTCATCAGAGAGAGGTCCCACGACCAATCCGCGGAGTACGTGACCGAGGCCATGTCGAAGGGAATGCCTTTTCTCCCGGACAAGCCCGTGGAGTTCAATATGGCCATGAAGTGCGTGATCATACGGCCCCGCATACGGACGATTTTCGTGTCGCCCATGGCCTCCCGGGCCCAGGCCGCCACGATGGGGCTCGAACATGCGTCCTCTCTTGAAGAAGGCTTGGGGCTGCTCGAAAAGGCATACCCAAAGGCACGGGTCGCCATATTTCCGTCAGGCGGCCTCATTGTCCCGATAACTGCCTGGAAGCAGTAGTCTTACCGTAAATTCGCCGAGGGTGAGGAGATATGCAGGACAAAATAACGGCAATCGTGATCAACGAAAAAGATAATGTTGCGACAGCGCTCACTCCGCTCAAGGCAGGCGCGGATGTCTTCGTGGAGATCCGGGGCAAGGTCGAGAAGACAACGCTTCTCTCCGATATCCCCATGGGTCACAAATTCGCCCTGAAAGATATAGAAAAGGGCGCGGTAGTGGTCAAGTACGGACAACCCATCGGACAGAGTGTGGTGCGGATCAGCCGGGGAGAGCACGTCCATATACATAACGTGGTCAGCCAACCGCGATGAGGAGAACTATCATGAACTTCCAGGGTTATCGCAGGGCGGACGGCAGGGCGGGAACAAGAAACCATGTGCTTGTGATCCCCAGCGTCGGATGTTCTCAGGGCTGCGCCCAGGCCGTCGTCCAGGGTTTGAAGGGGGCCGTCTATCTGCCGAATATTTTCGGCTGCGGCCAGGTAGGGGAAGACCGGCCTACGGTCAAAAGGACCCTCGTGGGCTTCGGCACAAACCCCAACGTGGCGGCAGTTCTGATCATAGGGAACGGCTGTGAGGAACTCTCAACGGAGGAGATCGCGAAGGAGATCGCCCCGACCGGCAAGCGGGTGGAGTCCCTCGTCATCCAGGACGCAGGGGGTACGCGAAAGACGATAGCCCTCGGGAAGAGACTGGTGAGAGAGATGCTTCAGGATGCGGCAAAACTGGACCGGGAGCCGATTCCCATGGGTGAATTGATCCTCGGCACTGAATGCGGCGGGTCGGATTATACCTCCGGTCTCGCCTCGAACCCGGCCGTGGGCGTCGCCAGCGACATGCTGGTCTTCGAGGGGGGAACGGTGATACTCTCCGAGACGCCCGAGATAATCGGCGCCGAACACCTGCTCGCAAAAAGGGCGAGAACCCCGGGTGTGGGAAAACAGATTCTGGAGGCAGAAGACTGGTGGGAGAAAGCGGCAATTGCAGGGGGACAGAACATTAGAGACAGCAATCCCGCCCCCGGCAACATAGCGGGCGGCATCACCACCCTTGAGGAGAAATCGCTCGGGTGCATCTACAAGGCAGGGACGAGCACCATCGAGGAATGCATCACCTACGGGTCCCGCCCCACCAGGAAGGGCCTGGTCTACATGGACACGCCGGCCCATGACATCGAACAGCTTACCGGCATGGTGGCGGGCGGCTCCCAGATCGTCGTTTTTACCACGGGGAGAGGAAGTCCGGCGGGCTCCCCCATCGCGCCCGTTATCAAGATTACAGGCAACAAGGGTACCTTTCTCCACATGAGAGACAACATGGATATGGACGTAAGTAAGATCCTGGAGGGAAAAGAACCGGTCTCCGGGGCAGGAAAACGGATTTTCGAGGAGATTGTGACGGTGGCCTCGGGCAAGCTCACGAAGGCCGAAAAATGCTTTCAGAGAGATTTTGCCATATTCAAGACAAACCCGGATATCTGACGCAAAGGAGAAACCCATGAAAAGACCGGTGGCACTTTTTTTGACCCTGGCGGCATTCATCGTTGGTATTTTCGTCCTGCCCCAGGCAGGATACGCGGCAAACACGATCAAGGTCGGGATCGTCGATACCTATTCAGGTCCGCCCGCCGGCTTTTCCCAGGACGTGCTCGACGGTTTTAAGATGGTGGTCAATGAGGTCAATGCAAAGGGTGGGATCAGGGGAAGGAAGATCGAGTTTGTGACGAGGGACGAGAAATTCAGGCCCGATATAGGGCTCAACATGGCGAAAGAGCTTCTCCTGAAAGAGAAGGTAGACATCATCATGGGCACTATTAACAGCGCCACCGCCCTTGCTATTTCCGACCTTGCAAGAAAGGAGAAGGTCCCTTTCCTTTGCTCGAATTCGCGCTCGGAGAAGATCACGGGCGAGAGGGGTCATCGCTACGTGTTCGGCATAGCCGAGAACACGATTATGGCCGGCAGGGCCGCCGCCGTTGCCCTCGCCAAGAAACCCTATGTGAAGTACTGGATTGCGGGCGACGACTATGAATATGGCCATGCCATAGCCGATTCCGTCTGGAACAATCTGAAAGTCCTCAGGCCCGATGTCCGGTTGATGGGTAAGACATGGTGGAAGGTGGGAGAGTCGGATTTCACGCCCTACATCACTGCCATCATGTCTTCGAAACCCGATTTCCTGATCGCCGCCACAGGGGGCAGCAGCATGATCACTTTTGCAAAGGCGGCGAAGGCAACGGGCCTTGCGGAGAAGATCCCCTTCTACCAGCATACGGCCGTCGACCTGGGTATATTAGGACCTCTCGGCATGGGTGCGCCCGAGGGGGTCTACGGAACGAATCCGTATTTCTATTACTATCCTGAAACGCCGGCTAACAAAACCTTTGCCGCGGAATTCAAGAAGGCGTACGGCAGATACCCTATGATGTTCGCCCTCTTTGGTTATGCGGCGGGGAGGCTCATCGAGAAGGGTTTCGAGAAGGCCGGGTCCTTCGACACGGAGAAGTTTGTGACGGCTCTCGAGGGTCTTGTAATCGACAGCCCTGTGGGCAAAATCGAGATGCGGGCGTGCGACCATCAGCTTCAGTTGCCCATGATGTTCGGCGTGGCAAAGAAGAACTCTAAATTCCCCGATTATCTCGTTGCAAGCGATATCGTGACCATACCCTACAACGAGTATATGCCGACCTGCGAGGAGGTGCTGAAGACGCGCAAGAAATAGAAATCATTTCTATTTAAACAGGTGATGATGCTATAATGAAAATGCAGGCCGACTGCGAGCGACATCATTCCGATCACATCACGGGAGACAATCCTGCACGAATACGGGAAAAAGATTAAGCTACATCTGATGAGGAAAGCACTCGCTTCAGCCTTGGGGAAAGGCTTCAACGTGCCGAAGATCCCGACAACGCCTGCGAAGTCGATGCGTCGAAAAGCCGCCCTGTTTCTGTTCATCTGTTTTTCTCTCTCCTTTATAGGGTTTGCATTTCATCACCATGCGGACGGAGGGTCCCACGCAGACTGCTCCATCTGTTTTCATGTCGCCCACCATTCAACGCTGGCTTTTCAGGATATTCCTCAAATTTCAGCACCGGTTTCCGCCGTTCTCCCCGTCTTTTTGGAAAATGCGGTAAGCCCTTCCCCCCTTCGTTGCACTCCCTACTCAAACCGGGCTCCGCCCGCGTAGCACCCATTACGTTAAAACACCCGTGCCTTTAATCCAAAAACACTAAAGAACGTCCGCCGTGCGCACCACTGGAACCAGCTTCGGCTTCACCACACGCGCACCGTGAATAATTAGGAGATGCAATGCGATTAACAAAGGTTTTAACGCGCTCCGCATTGGCGCTCGCTCTTTTCATCATAACCGCGGCCGTGGCTTATACTGCCCCCGGAGGTGCCGACGAAATCAGGGGAGCGATCAAGGACGCCCTGGGAAGATCCCTGTCCGGGGCAAGTCTGGTACTGAAATCACCCGATGAAACTATCCTGGGTAAAACTCAAAGTGATGCCGGCGGCCACTTCGTCTTTTCCGGTGTCACGCCGGGCACCTATGCGGTCCTGGCGGAAAAACCAGGCTTTGAAACGGGCACCGCCGTCGTGACGGTGGAGGCCGGCACAATAGCCACGACGACGCTGACCCTGACCGCCCAGAAAGCACTGGAGATGTCGGTCGTGGCGGCGCGCCTGAACCAGGCCCAAAACGCCCTGTCGCCGAAGACGGGGGGCAGCCAATACCGTATCGACGAGAAGGATATCGCCGCCTTGCCTCAGGGGGCCAACACGCCCGTCAATCAGGTATTGCTCCAGGCGCCCGGCGTGGCCAATGACTCCTTCGGCCAGTTGCACATACGCGGTGACCACGCGAATATCCAGTACCGCATCGACGGGGTGATCCTCCCGGAGGGGATTAGCGGTTTCGGCCAGTCATTCGACACCAGGTTTATCAAGAGCATCAACCTCATGACCGGCGCCCTGCCTGCCCAATACGGCTACCGCACGGCGGGGGTGGTCGAAATAGAGACCAAGACCAACTATGAGACGGGAGGGCGTGTCGACCTCTATGGAGGAAGCCGCGGCACTGTGCAGCCGAGCTTCGAGTTCGGAAGCTCGACAGGGCCCCTGACTTACTATCTGACCGGTTCCACCCTGGGGAACAACATCGGCATCGAAAACCCCACCCCCGGCCCCAACGCGGTCCATGACCGTACGGATCAATTCAAAGGCTTCGGGTATGCATCGTACCTCCTCAATCCCACGACGCGGTTAAGCGTGATGTTCGGCAGCTACGATGGTTTTTTTCAAATTCCCAATCGTCCGAGACAAGCTCCGAATCCGCAATACCTGACCGCGCTGAACATTACCGGCGTCGACTCCGGTACATTGAACGAGCGGCAGTCCGAGACCAATCGTTATGGGATCGTCGCCTTGCAAAGCTCCATCGGGCCGGACATAGATTACCAGATCGCCTATTTCGCCCGTGACACGAGCGTGCGTTTCACGCCTGACTACGTCGGCGACCTTGCTTTCAACGGAGTCGCGTCGAAGGTTTACCGCAGCAGCATCATAAACGGGTTGCAGGGTGACGGCAGTTACCGCCTGAACGATGCGCACACGGTCCGGCTGGGCTTTTTTGGAAGCACGGAAAACATCGTGAGCGACAACACGTCCTCGGTTTTCCCGGTGGACAGCAGCGGAAACGTTTCCGGCGGGCCCTTCAACGTCAGGGACAATCTCGTGAAGAACGGCAACACTCTCGGGGGTTTGTACCTCCAGGACGAGTGGAAGCAGTGTGACAAATTGACGGTGAACTTCGGCCTCCGGCTCGACCAGATGGACGCCTTTGTGAAAGCAGGCCAACTGAGCCCCCGTCTGGGCCTGGTGTACAAGCTGACACCGGACACCACGCTGCACGCCGCCTATGCCCGGGAGTTCACCCCGCCGCCGACCGAGCTAGTCTCGCCCAAGGACCTGGCCCTGTTCTCCGGCACCTCCAACGCGCCCCCGGTCAACGAGAATTCACCAGTTAAGCCTGAACGGGCCCATTATTTCGACGCCGGCGTAACCCAGAAGGTCGCATCCGGGCTGAACGTCGGCCTCGACGGCTTCTACAAGATAATCAGAGATCTGATCGACGAGGGTCAGTTCACCGAGGCCCCGATCTTTACCCCCTTCAATTATTCGCAAGGGAAAATCTATGGCGTGGAGTTGACCGGCAACTACCGCTCCGGCAATTTTGCCGCCTATAGCAACCTTGCCCGCACCGTCAGCCTGGCCAAAACGGTGGTGTCGGGACAGTTCAATTTCGCCCAGGATGAGCTGGACTATATCACTAACCACTGGGTCCATACGGACCATGACCAGCTCTATACCGCTTCCGGCGGTATCTCCTATCGCTGGTCAGGAACGCTCTACAGTGCCGATGCCACCTTCGGGACCGGTTTACGGAGTGGATTCGTCAATGATGAACACGTGGCGAGCAGCACCTCGGTCAATCTGGGGGCGAGGCGCGAGTTTGTCTTAGGGGCCTTGGGTCCCATGGAAGCGCGTCTGGCCATCATCAATGTTTTGGACAAGATCAATCCAATCAGGAGCGGGACCGGCATCGGCGTGTTCGCGCCCCAGTACGGACCGAGGATCGGGTTCTTCGGCGGCATTAGCAAGCTATTTTGACTAAAAAGGGGGGGGTCGTTCCCCTTTCCCGACAATCAATTCCGTAAGGGAGATGTGAGAATGCAACAACTACACACAGCGTTGGAAGCATTGAGATTCGGCGGCGCCATGGTCTATCCGCTACTCGTGCTCGCCGTCCTGGCATCGGTAGTCATACTCGACAAGGCATTCGTCTATTGGCGGTACGTGCGTCTCCCGCAGGTACTGCTTGAACTCATTGAAACCTATGATTTTTCCTGGTCGGATTTGGAGCAGCAGTTGACGGGGTTCGACGGGCGTTGTTATTTCCCGCGGTTTTTCCGAGTGGTCATGGAAAACCGAGGAAAGCCGGTCTGGTGGGTGGAATCGCGCGCCGGTGATGAAGCGCAGTTGATTGAAAAGGCATTGAGTCGAGGGTTGTGGGTACTGGAAACCATCGTCACGGCTGCCCCCCTCTTAGGACTGCTTGGCACGATCACCGGGATGATGCATGCCTTCAACCTGATCGGCAACAACGGCCTCGTGGACCCCACCGGAGTGACAGGAGGGGTGGCCCAGGCGCTGATCGCGACCGCCCTGGGCCTCTTCATTGCCGTCATTGCCCTGTTCGCGTTCAATTTGTTTTCGCGCCGGCAGTCGCAGGTGCTCGACGAAATGGAACGACTGGGGACGCGGCTGGTGGACAAGATCCGCATGGCTGAAGCTTTTCAGGAAGTGCGCCCATGAAACTGCGTAAATCCCGCCAACACCGGCGCGGCCGCATCGAGATCATCCCCATGATCGACGTGATGTTCTTTCTCCTCGTCACGTTCATGCTTGCGTCGCTCTCCATGCAGAACCTGCATTCACTGGCGGTCAATCTCCCTCAAGGAAGCACCGCAGCCATGCAGCCCAAGACCCCGGTGACGCTTACCATCACCCAGGACAGCCGCATGTTCCTGGACGACACCCCGGTCACTATAGAGACGCTTGCCGCGACGCTGAAACCGATGCTCAAGGGGCCGGACTCGAGTATCATTGTGGCGGCTGACAGCGCGGCGCTTCACGGCATAACCGTCCAGGCGATGATCCAGGCCCGCAATGCGGGTGCACAGCACTTTCTGATAGCGGTCAAACATGTCGAGTGAGACTACCTCAGTGAGAACGGTCCCGGGTGTCGATAGCCCTTGGCCGCGCCTCCCCTGGACGCTGCCGGCAGCCTTGCTGATTTGGATGGTGGCGTTATGGGGGCTCGCATATTTTATGGAAAAGCCCACCCATCAGGCGGTGGAGCCGCCTCCCATCAACGCCCAGTTGATTGAGCAGCCCGCTCCGGTCGCGACGCAGCCAAAGCCCAGGCCGGAACGACCTGTCGCCGTGCATAAGCCCACACCGCTGCCCCAGGTCAGGCCACGTCAGGGGCCTGTGATGCCCCAGGTGAGCTCCCCTACCGAGCAGCGTCCGGCAGCCCAGCAGGCGGGAGTGCCAACCAACACCGGCGTGTCGGTACTTACCGCCCCGCCCGGTGGCGTGCCGGGGGAGGGGCAGGCCGCGGCTTCGAGGAACACCTCCCCGGATAGCGGCGCCCAGGCCGGACCATATGACCGAAAGGGCTCGCCTCGGGGTACCATATACGCGAACAGCGGAGCCCGGGCAATTGTCCAACCAATGCCGCAAATTCCGGATGACCTGCGGGAGGAAGCGTTCAATTTCACAGCCCTTGCGCGCTTCCATGTTGCCGCCGACGGCAGCGCAAAAGTGGAACTCGCGAAGCCGACTCCGAATCCACGTCTTAACTGGATATTGCTGGATAGCCTCAAGAAGTGGCGGTTTATTCCGGCAATAAAGAACGGTAAGCCTGTGGCCTCGACAGAAGAGATCGTTGTCAAGATAGAAGTCAAATGACTTCAAATAGGCTTTCGATGCATTTATTTTGCGAAAAAAAGCTCTAAATACCGGGGCTTGTGGCGGACGATCCCTTCCAGCCCTATATTGCTATTGATGGGAAAATACGCAGGCAAGATAGCCCTCCTCGCGGCCCTCGCGGCGCTTTTCGCCGCCTTCTGGGCCCTCGGTCTCAACCGCTATCTCACCCTCTCCTTTCTCAGGTCCTCGTCCGGGGCCGGCCACGCCGTCTACGCCGCCCATCCCGTCCTCACCATCGCCGCCTACTTCGCGCTCTACGTCGTCTGCGCCGCCCTATCGCTGCCCGGGGCCATCGTGCTCACCATCGCAGCCGGCGCGCTTTTCGGGATTGTCGCGGGCACGCTGACCACCTCGTTTGCAAGCGCGATAGGCGCGACGATAGCCTGCACCATGTCCCGATACCTCCTCCGCTCGTGGGTACAGGAGAGGCTCGGCCGCAGGGCCGGTAGGATCAACGAGGGGGTCGGCAAAGAGGGGGCGTTCTATCTCTTTACCCTCCGGCTGATCCCCGTTTTCCCGTTCTGGATGATCAACCTCGCCATGGGGCTCACCACTATGCCGCTGTCCAGGTTCTACTGGGTATCACAACTGGGGATGCTGCCGGGGACCATCGTCTATGTCAACGCGGGGCGGGAGCTTGCCCGCGTCGATTCGCTCAAAGGGATACTCTCGCCGGGCCTCGTGATTTCCTTTGTCCTGATCGGCATTCTTCCCCTGGCGGTAAAAAACGCGCTCGCCCTCTACCGGGTACGGAAACGTGCGGGCCATGAACAGACTGAATGATACCAAGTCACCAACCATGGAGGATACATGGCACACTATGATTTCGATATCGGGATACTGGGCGCGGGCGCGGCAGGGCTCACCGTCGCCGCCGGGGCGGCAAAAGCGGGGGCGCGAACGCTTCTTTTGGAGAAGGAACACAGGCTCGGAGGCGATTGCCTCTACTATGGGTGCGTGCCGAGCAAGACCTTGATCAAGACCGCCAGAGTCTACCACCTGATGAAAGAAGCCAGGCGCTTCGGTCTGCCCGAGGCAGCCGTCGCGCCCCCTGTGTATGCCGGGATCGCCGCGAGGATCCAGGCGGTAATCGCCGCTATTCAGGCACATGACTCCGAAGAGAGGTTCTGCGGGCTCGGCGTCAGGGTGGAGTACGGGAATCCTGCCTTTGTCGACGAGCACTCGGTCGGCCTGAAGGGGTCGCGCTTTTCTGCCCGTCACTGGGTGATAGCCACGGGCTCGTCCGCCGCCATCCCGCCCATTCCTGGCTTAAGCGAGACCGGCTTCATCACCAGCAAAGAGATCTACTCCCTGGAAAAGCTCCCCGCCTCGATGGTGATTATCGGGGGTGGGCCGATAGGCGTCGAGTTTGCCCAGGCCTTCGCGAGACTGGGCACGAAGGTGACGATCGTCGAGTTTGCCGATCAAATCCTGAGCAACGACGACAAGGACATGGCGGAGGCGCTCATGGGCGTGCTGCAAGGCGAAGGCGTCGACTTCTTCTGCAATTCCCAGGTCGTGGGCGTACACGAGACGTCCGGGGGAAAGGAGGTCACTTTCACGCAAGGCGGCCGGACGCGGACCGTCCGGGGCGAAGTGCTCCTCACGGCCACGGGGAGGAAGGCGAACCTGGACGGCATGGGCCTCGAAAACATCGGCGTTGCCCTCGGGAAAAAGGGCCTCGCTCTCGACGGGAGGCTGCGGACCACGCAACCCCACATATACGGGGCGGGCGACGTCACCGGCGTCTACCAGTTTACCCATGCGGCCGGCTACGAGGGCGGCATCGTCGTGAGCAACGCGATATTTCACGTGCCGAGAAGGGCCCGCTACACGCTCATGCCTTGGGTCACCTACACAGACCCAGAGCTTGCTTGCATCGGCATGAACGAAAAAGCGGCCGCGGCGGCAGGCATACACTACACCGTATGGTCCGCGCCATTCGTCGATAACGACAGAAGTCTCGCTGAAGGTGAGACAGCCGGAAAGGTGAAGATGCTCCTCGATGAAAAAGAGCGGCTTATCGGCGCGCAAATTCTCGGGTCTGATGCGGGAAACCTGCTCGCCGAGTGGGTTGCCGTGATGAGCGGGGGCGTAAAGCTGTCGACCCTCGCCTCGGCCGTCCACCCGTATCCGACGCGAGGAGAGATGAACAAGCGGGTCGCGAGCGATTTCCTTTCCACTAAGATATTCTCGGACAGGGTGAAAAGCATCCTCAGCTTCGTCTTCGGCCTGAAAGGCAGGGCCTGCTGCCCTGCCGTCGACGGCCGACCCCGTGACATTTCCCCGTAAATGCGATATAACGAAGACTGCCGTTTTACCTGCCGGGGAGTATCGGATGCCTGGAGGCTAAAGAGGACCCGGCTTAGGTGGATGACCGACGAAAGAAAGAAATATACGCGATATTTACGAGAAGGAGGTGGCCCATGACAATTGTTGTCCTCGCTAAACAGGTGCCCGATCCCGAGGCCCTCGTCGAGGTCCGGTCCGGCGGCAAGGAACTAGAGATAGAGCAGAAGTTTGCGACCAACCTGTTCGATGAATTCGCCATTGAAGAGGCACTCCGCATCAGGGAGAAGCACGGGGGGAAGGTCACGGTCATCACCCTCGGCGGACCGAAAGCGACGGAATTGCTGAGGACGGCCCTCGCCATGGGGGCCGACGACGTGCTTTTTCTTGAAGACCCGGCATTCCTGGAAGGCGACGGCTACGCGACGGCACTCACCCTGAGCAAAGCAGTCGCCCGGCAGGGGGCCGATCTCGTGCTCTGCGGCCGGCAGGCCATCGACGACGACCGGGGCGAAGTAGGTCCCATGGTCGCGGAGTTTCTCGGACTGCCCCACGTGGGGGCCGTTCTGAAGCTCGATATCGGGGATGGCACCGCCGTGGCGGAGCGAGCCGTCGAAGGCGGCAGGGAAGTCGTGGAAGTGACCCTGCCCGCGGTCATTACCGCGGCTAAGGGCCTCAACGAGCCGAGGGTCCCCCAGGTCATGGGCGTCATGAAGGCGATGAGGGCGCAGATCCCGCGGGTAAGCCCCGCGGACCTCGGCCTTGCGCCATCGGATATCGGAAAAGCAGGCTCGAAGCTGAAAATCGAGCGCTATTTCACCCGGCAGAAAAGAGCGGCGGTGAAACTTATCGAGGGCACGCCAGAGGAGCAGGCGGCCGAAGCAATTCGCATCCTCGCGGAAGTGGAGCGGGTGATCTAGGGAGCTATCATGAAAAAACTACTGGTTTTTGTGGAGACGAAAGGAGACGAGCCGCGCAAGGCAACGCTGGAGCTCTTAAGCGAAACAAGGAGGCTGTCGGAAGCGGGCTCGTTTGCCGTCACGGCCGTCGGCCTCGGCAAGATAAGCGAGCGGGCTATAGAGAAAGTCCTGGGCTATGCGGACAGTTTTGTCCGCATCACGGACGCGCTCCTCGACCACTATACGCCTGAAGGGTACTCGGAGGCGCTCGCGGCGTATGCCCGGCAGGAGGACGTGCTGCTCATCCTTGGGGCGGCAACCCAGACGGCGAGGGATTTCCTTCCCCGCACGGCCGTGCTTCTCGAGGCGGGCATTGCCTCCGACGTGACGGCCATAGGGTGGGCCGACGACCCGATGACCTTCGTCCGGCCTATGTACGGTGGACGGGTCCCCGCCCAATGCACGTTTGCTGGCTATCCGGCGGTTGTCTCGGTGCGGCCCAATTCGTATGCCGTCGCGCCCGCGAGAGAACGGAGAGGCGAATACGCGGAAGTGGCGGGCTGCGTTTCCCCGGACCGGATAAAGACACGGGTCCTCAGGGTCGAAGTAGAGTCGAAGGGGAAAGTCGACCTGATGGAAGCGGACAGCATCGTTACCGGCGGCCGCGGCATGAAAGGGGCGGAGAATTTCGCCCTCCTCGAAGAGCTTGCGGCCGGCCTCGGCGGGGCGGTCGGCGCGACCCGCTCCGTGGTAGACGCGAAATGGCGCGACCAGGACGACCAGGTGGGGAAGAGCGGAAAGACCGTGTCCCCCAAGCTTTACATCGCCGCAGGGCTTTCAGGGGCCATCCATCACGTCATGGGTATGGATACCTCCGGGGTGATCCTCGCTATCAACAAGGACCCAAACGCGATTATCTTCAACTATGCGAATTATGGGATCGTGGGCGACGTCATGGAAATCGTGCCCGCCATGACGGCGGAGCTGAAGAAAAGGACCGGACGGTGAGTCATGGCGGACGATAAACTGGACGTGGTTATCGTAGGTGGCGGCCTGGCGGGCCTGGCGGCCGCCTATTGCCTCAGCGAGGCGGGACGGCAGGTGCTGCTCCTCGAAAGGGGGGATGAGCCGGGGAGCAAGAACGTGACGGGCGGGAGGATCTACCTGGCCCCTATCCGTCCTCTCCTGCCCGGGCTCTTCGATAACGCGCCTTTTGAGCGCCACGTCGTAAAAGAGGCGCTGACAATGGTGGACGGGCGGAATACGACCACGCTTTCGCACGTGCAGGACCGCTGGCGGCATGCGCCGTACATGAGCTATACCGTGCTCCGCGCCCGGTTCGATCAGTGGCTTTCCGCGAAGGCGATGGAGAAAGGCGCCTTTGTGATCCCCAGGCGGCGTGTGGACGACCTCCTCTGGGAAGACGGGAGGGTAGCCGGCGTGCGGGCCGGGGGCGAAGAGATATCCGCCCACGTGGTGATTGCGGCCGACGGCGCGCTCTCGTTCATGGCCGAGAAGGCGCACCTGAAGCAGCCGCTGGTCCCTTCGAAGCACGCCGTCGCGGTCAAAGAGGTGTACGGCCTCGAGTCGGGCGCCATCGAGGAGCGCTTCGGCCTCGACGCAGGCGAAGGAGCGGCACACCTGTTCATGGGGTCTATCACGAAGGGCAGGTTCGGGGGCGGCTTTCTCTACACCAATAAAGAGAGCCTTTCCGTGGGGCTCGTCCTCGGCATGGACGCCCTCATGCAAGGGCCGGAACAGTTCGACGTCACCCTTAACCAAGGGCCCGAACAGTTCGACGTGCCCTCCCTGATGGGGGAGTTCGAGTCCCTGCCCGAGATCGCGCAGTATATCAAAGGGGCCGAGCTGAAGGAATATTCGGCGCACATCATCACAGAGGCGGGGGTGGGCGGTCTTTCCCGGCTTTTTACGGACGGCATGCTCGTCGCCGGGGACGCGGCCGGGTTCGCCCTCAACATGGGGGTCACGGTACGGGGCATGGAGTTTGCCGTTGCCTCCGGCGTGATCGCCGCACGGGTGATCGACGAGGCCCTGAAGAAAAACGATTTTTCCGCGCAATTCCTTTCACTCTACGAGAGGCGGCTCAAGGAAAGCTTTGTGATGAAGGATATGGAGACATTCCGCCACACCGCCGAAGTGCTTGCAAACCCCCGGCTGTTTACCGTCTACCCCGCGTGCATCTCCTCGCTTCTCGACGCGGTCTTCACTATAGGAGAAGGGCCCCGCAAGGGTCTCTACCGCTCGGCCATGGACGCCGCAAAGAAACACGCCGGCGCCTGGAGCGCTTTTAAGGACTTTTTGTCGTTGAGGAAGATATGACCATGAAGGTTGAAGAAAAGCTCACGCGCAACGCGATCAGGAACGCCAAAGAGAGCCATATACGGCTCGACCAGACGATTTGCCGGACATGCGTCGAAAGGCCGTGCATCCGTCTCTGCCCGGGCCGCCTTTATTCACAAAGCGCGGAGACGGGCGAGATGGTAGTCGAATACGCGGGGTGCCTCGAATGCGGCACCTGCAAAATTGCCTGCGGCCGGAAGTCCGTCTCGTGGGAATATCCCGAAGGCGGCTTCGGCGTCCAGTACCGGTACGGATAAACAAAGCCGCATCTCCTGTCTTCCGGGCGGGATTCCCGGTTTTTCTCTGCTTTCTCCATACTTTCTCCATGTTTGCCTGCTATCCTGCACGTGGGCGAAGACTTTTCGAAGGCGGATGCGCCGGACCCGGCATCCGCGAGAAAGGACGAAAGACGCGCCTTTCGCCGGAAGATACCGATGCCCGAGGAGGAGGTTCACATGTCCATGCACAAAGGAACACCCTGTGACGACCGGCCCATGACCCCGGTCATGCGTCATAAAAAGATCCCATTTTTTGCGGGAGCGTCGCTGCTCCTGCTCGCCTCGCTCCTCATTTCGTGCAGCACGCCGACAGGCCAAAAAGGGCCCGCGGATGCGGCAAAAACGGAGAAGGGAGAAAGACTGCGACAGGCAGGACCGATACCGGGGGATGTCAGGTTTGAGAACGGGGTCGAGTATATATACGCGCACAACAACAGGTATGGTATAACTCCCGACGAGCCGGAGCACACCTGGATCCGCAAGGAATACTACTCACCGGGGGGTAACGAACCCCGGTTGTCGAACACCGCGTGGGAGAAGGAGCGGAAGGAGCTTCTGGAACGTCTGGAGAAGCTCGAGGCTGAGGTCAAACAAAGCGGCCAGGGCCAGTAGCGCGTGAAGAAGGACAAAAGGTCCGGTCTGTTCGGGAACATGTCCCACCGGCGATGTGCTATTGAGGAGGCATGCCCAACTTGTACCCGAACCCGTACACGGCGATGATGACCTGCTGATCGGGCAGTTGGGCCGCGATCTTTTTTCTGAGGTTTTTGATGTGGGAGTCAATGGTGCGGTCGTATCCCTCGAACTGGTGCCGCAGCACTGCGGAGATCAGCTCTTCCCGGGTAAAGATGCGGTCGGGCCGCGCCATAAGCGTCTTGAGCAGCCCATACTCGATGGGCGTCAGTTTCAGCTCCCTGCCGTTGACCGTTACCCGGCGCTTGTCTTCATCCAGCTCGATCACGCCCGCCTTAAATTTTTTCTCCTCCTGCTCGGGGTGCGCCCTCCGCAGCACCGCTTTGACCCGCGCAACCACTTCACTGGGGCTGAAAGGCTTGCACACATAGTCGTCCGCCCCGATCTCTAGATCGATCAACCTGTCGATCTCGTCCACCCCGGCCGTGATCATGATAACGGGAACACGTGAGATTTTCCTGACCTGGCGGCACACTTCCATGCCGTCCATGCCGGGCAGCATGAGATCGAGCAGGATGAGATCGGGCATGCGGGTCTGCACATAGGGGATGACCTGGTCGCCCCGCTCCTTCGCAGTTACGGAATAGCCTGCCCTTTCCAGGTAATCCCGGAGAAGGAGCGCTATTTTCTTCTCGTCTTCAACGATAAGGATATGCGGGTTCGCCATCATCACGTCACCTCACGCCATGTTCGCGCATTCGTTGCACAGGGAAGGCTACTTTGATCGCGAGCCCGCCTGACGGCGCAGCCGATGGCGCTATCGTGCCGTTGTGCGCTTCCACTATCGCTCATCCGTGCCCTCACGCGCCGGGTCCACACCCGTACCCATGCTCTTAAGATAGCATAACTTGCCGCGTCTTTTTCAATATCCCTATTTCCCCTGTCTTTTCCCCATCTTATCTCCGCGATCGTCCTGGTACCCTCGGCCGTAGACTTGCCCCTCGTTTTTTTCGGCCTCCCTTTATTTCCACAGAGCACTGACTTATATTTCGTGTAGTGTATACATAAACCGGTTCAGGAACCGCATCAAGGCGCAGAGAGAGCGGCTGCGGCGAAACGCAGCGAAAGTTGACAACCAGGGTGATATCGGAGAGAATAGTACCATGAGGTGCGCCCTTTTTCTTCTCTGTCTGGCTCCGCTGCTTTTTGGCTGCAATAGCTATGAGCAGGAGAATAACCGCTTCAAAGAAGAGATCAAGATGCTCAGGGAGGAGAACAACTACGCCAAGGCCGAGATCATCGGCCTGAAAAAGGAGCTTGCCGAGCTCAGTGCCAGGGTAAAGGATGAGAGGGAGACGTCCCAGAGAGAGCTTGACGAAGAGCGCGGTCTGATGCAGAAGAAGATCGAGGGAATGCGCGAGACCATGCAGAAGAAGGCTGAGCCGGACAAGAAAAAGGACATGGCCCCCGCGAAGAAGGAACAGGCCAAAAACGACACCACTAAAAAACCCCTGCCCCCAACCGGCGCCGGGACGGTCAAGAAAGACCGGCCTCAAAAGAACGCGGGGTCCGGCGGGAAAGAGGCGAAGGAAGCCGCCACGAAGCCGGGTGCGCAAAAAACCCGCGACAGCAAGAAGCCTGCCGGCGAGAGTCCCGGCGAAGAGTGAGCGCGCCAGCCGGCTCTCAGACGCAGGGCCCCACTGGGCAACCGGACGGTCCGACCCCCACAAGGAACATCCGCTTAACCGTGTCCTACGACGGGACCTGCTATCACGGGTGGCAGTGCCAGCCCAACGCAATCACCGTGGAGGAGACGCTTAAAGCCTCTCTGGCGCGGATCCTCGACCACAAGGTGAAGCTCCATGCGGGCGCGAGGACCGACAGCGGGGTGCACGCCATGGGTCAGGTCGTGAATGTGACGACCTGGAAGGGCATCGACCATCTCAGCCTCACCAGGGGGTTGAACAGTCTGCTGCCCAGCGACATCCGCGTAAGGGAGGCCCGCGACTGCGACGAGGCTTTTCACGCCCGCTACGCCGCGAAAAGTAAGACCTACATCTACTGCATCCTCAATCGGCCCTGCAATTCACCTTTCCTCGCCAGGTACGTCCTCCATTTCCCCTACGCCCTCGATGTCGCCTCCATGAAGGAGACCATAAAGCTCATCGTGGGAGAACACGATTTTTCCGCCTTCAAGAAAAAAGACGAGGTGTACAGGAACCCCGTGCGCGAAGTGAAAAGGGCGGGCGTGGCGGTCAGGGACGGCATGGTCTATGTGGTGATCGAGGCCACCGGCTTTTTGCGATATATGGTGCGCAATATCGTAGGGACCCTGCTTGACGTGGGACAGAAGCGGACGGGATTGGATGACTTCAGCACGATCCTCGCGTCGGGGATGCGGGAGAAAGCGGGCCCCACCGCGCCCCCGCACGGGCTCTTTCTGAGAGAGATCACGTATTAGCAGCAGAGCGGATTATACGTGTAAAACCGGCATGCGGGGCTGTCATATTGACATGGAAGGCGTTTGTTTTCTATACTCTCTTGTCGCCGATGCGTAATCCCCGTACATCTCTTTATCTCCTCTCCGGCATCATCCTGCTCGTCGGCTTGGGCAGCGCCGTGTTGATTTATCGGGCGGCCGCGAATACCCCGAACAACGTCCTGGGCTATGTCGAAGGAGACGGGTCCGTCTATCAGGTTATGCCCGAAGATTCCAAGAAGTATCTACGCGATATGGAACTGTACGGCGGAAAGGCGAACGTGCTTGCGGATGAATTGAGGCGCTGGTTTATCGGCTTATGGCACGGAGAATCGCTCGCCTACACCATCGCGTGCATTTCCGCGCTTCTCGCGTTGGGGGTGTTCTCTGCTGGCCTGGCCCTCCCGGATAAGGAACGGTGATACCGAGTCGCCTTCGCGCGCCCTATCCTACCAGGAGGCAGCGCTGGACGTGGCCTTCTCCCTTTCGAACCTGTCGGTCGCGGCGTCGGCCGGGCGGAAGGAAGGAGACCCATACCCCTCGTCCCTGTTCGGCGCGGTGGAGCATCCTCCCCACGCTGCAAGCACTGCCGCCAGCACGAGGGCGGCCAGAACCCTCTTCATTTCTGCCCCTCTTTACTCTCTTTCTTCTTATTCGATGGGCGGACCGTATGCTCGGAAATGTCTGTTCATCCGCCGCAGTTTTTCCTGACCCATGTACAGTATAAGGGGCAGACATGAAGGAAACAAGCATGGTCGGCCCTAAAAACTGAATCAAGCCGCAACGTGCGCACCATCAAGCGCACAAGATCGCACCGACCCTACCGATGGCCCGCCCTCCTCCCTATGGGACCGGCTCACTGGATCGAGTTTATCGAGCTTGACATAGGGAATGAGCCCGCCGGCAGGATGGATTTTCAGCCCAGGGGATACGTGACCCCAAAGGCAACATTCGTGGTCACCTTGATAAAAGAAGCCGCTCCTTCAGGCAAAGTGGCACTCGTCAGCCTCCCTTGACTGGATAAACACCTAGAGCCAGCGCACCTCTCTCTGTCTGCGCGGTACCGTCTTTTGGTACACATGCGTGGGATAGCCGAGCATAATGGCGCTATAGACGTTGCGATCGTCAGAGATCCCGAGGCGGCGCGCTATCTTCTCCGTAAGACCGGCCGCGACCAGGAGAAACCCTGCCCAGCACGTCCCGAGGCCCAGGCTCATGGCGAGCATCTCCATGTTCCTCACGGCAATAGCGCAGTTCTCGTGGACGCTGCGGTTGGTTCTCTGGCCGTGAACGGCGATCACCGCCGGGGCATTCCGGAAAATCAGGCCCTCGAGGTCACCGCTCTCCCGCCTGGCCTTGAACCTCTCATAGTACAAGATGGACTGATTCACCGCCTCCTCTCCAAATCTGATGCATGCCAGTCTCCGACCGATGCCGTTGCCCAAAAGCTTCAGCTTGTCCCATAGAATCCCGATCACCATGCTTTCAAGTTCTGACAGCAGTCTTCTATCCTGGATGACAATGAAGTTTTCTGTCTGCGCATTTGATGCCGTTCCCGCGTGGGTACCGACCTCGATCAGCTGTTCTATGAGCTCTCCGGGCACAGGCTTTTCTTTGAATGCCCTGATGGATCGCCTTGACAGGAGGAAGGCCCTCATGGCGTCGGGGCCGATTACGACGTGTGGCCGGTCCTCGAACTTATCAGCGGGCAGTTCTCCATGGACGACAGCACCTGCGGGACAAATAGCAACGCAGTGGCCGCAGCCGGTACAGTGGCTGACATAGCTCACCTGCGCCGTACGGCTGCCATCAGGGGCCGAGCACAACATAAAAACGCCGGCCGGGCACTCGTCAGAACAGAACCCGCATCCAGTGCATTTCTTCGCGTCTACGTCTATCATCTGTCACCCTTCTCTTTTTGGCTGCCGAACCGGCCCTGTGCCGGGCGAGGGCCCGTAATGATCCCCCGCCTTGTTCTTTCCGCAATTCAACGGTTACTGTGTGTACTATTGCATGAACGGCGAAAGAGGTAAAGTGAATGTTGCGGGAAGCACTCAGTGTCCGACAGCCTGTTCATCAGCGGGCGCCACTGACCGGAGGAACTAGCGCTTCCGTCCAACTTCTTCCGGACAGCGCACTATCCGATGTTCTCCTGCGGGACACCTGCGATTGGTCACAGAATCAGGTCCACCGTACCCCTTTCACCGTCCACGCGGATGACATCACCATTGTGGATCGTGTCCATGAGCCCTTTGATACCTACAATAGCAGGAATCCCGTACTCCCTCGCATACCCTGAAGCAATGGCTGAGAGACCTCCCCGCTCTGCGACCAATCCCCTTAGAAACGGCATGAACGGTGCCAGCTTTGGCGATGGCACTTCACAGACGAGAATTCCCCCGTGTTGTAACGGGTGGAGGTCTTCCAAATTTCTGATGACTGTGCAAAGACCCTCGACGATACCGGATGACGCAGCGATCCCCTTCAGTGTGCGGAGAATAATGCGTCGATTCGTTGGTAACTCCTCCAGGGGAATGTGTGGGGCAACCGATTTGCGTGAGACTAATAAGCTTTCCATCTTCAGTCCCTCCTTTCCTTGCCTTTCGGCTATTTTCACAATGTCCATAGTATCATGATAGCAACCAATCCTTGACAATTCAACTCAATTAATATTAAATGCAATTAAGCTTAACTGAATTGCTATTCTGGAGGTGAATCGTGATTGTGAACATGAATCAACTGCGTTCTTTCTATATGGCGGCAAAATTGAATAGCATCTCGAAAGCCGCCCAGGCACTCATGGTAACACCACCTGCCATCACCATGCAGGTCAAACAATTTGAGGAGACAGTAGGTATCCGGCTTCTCGTCCGGGATGGAAACTCCATTCGGCTCACAGACACGGGGGTGATTGTGTTTAAAAGCGCCGAGCGAATTTTTCAAGAGATTCACGAGATGGAGGGCCTTCTGGAGGACGTATCCACGGGGAAGTCGGGAGAACTGCGCGTAGGATGCCCGGAAGGGCCGTTGAAACGTCTTATGCCTCTGATCACAGTTTTTAAGAAAACCTATCCGGGGATCAGGATAATCCTTGACCAGGGGTCAAACGCAGAAATGGTCAAAAGCATCGAGGATCACCGCAACGAACTTGCGGTCATTCGGTACAGGCCCAGCAACAGCAGGCTGAAGATCAAGGTAATCTGGAAAGATGAAGTAGTACTCGTTGCCTCACCGAAAAGTGCACACTTGCCTGGCTCGGAAATCTCTGTTATGCAATTATCGGCGATTCCATTAGTCCTCAGGCGCGAAGGTTCTGCAGTCAGAGAAATCGTCCTTGAATATTTGCGGAAATTCAAGGTAGCGCCCCTCATCGCAATGGAGTCGGCGAGCGCTTCCCTTCTCAAGAAATTCGTGCGGCAGGATGCCGGGATAGGCTTCGTGGAACAAGATGCAATAGATGAGGAACTCAAAAATGGCACCCTGAAACGGGTACAAATCCTTGAAGGATCTCCGGCAATCGAATTTGGGATCGGATACCGGAACCGTAAGGACCTCTCTCCTGCAGCCTGGGCCTTCCTCAGACTCCTCGATAAGTCCGAGCACCTATCTATAAGTTCTCCGAACTTCATTTTTTAATGTCGTTTAGTCGGTAGGTGGACAAGACAATAGCCGCCTTCCTATAACAGAGTATTTCTCCGCACCCGGTTCCATACCACGGTTCTCTTGGTAATCCCCAGTATTGGCGTCGGCCTGTGTTGCTTTCTCCCGTTTACAAACCCATTGTCTTCGTCGTATAATGGAAACTCGATACGGTTATGCCGGAACCCCAGCAGTGGGAGAAGCCGCAGTGTATGAGGCAGTGAATGTTGATAACGTGCTTGACACACTCATCGGCAAAAACCGGGTGGAAAAGATCAGGGGGCAGGGATATGAACAAGAAAGCATGGATAGTGATGTTAGCGGTAGTGCTGTTTGTCTTCGTTTCATGGCCTTGCTTGGCCGAAGAGGAAAAACGGGAGGGAAAGCCAGCTCCTGCAAAACCGGCTCCTCAGCCGGCGAAACAACAACCTCAGATGAAACAACCTCAAGAAAGACCGAACGCTCCTGCAAAACCGGCTCCTCAGCCGGAGAAACAACAACCTCAGATGAGACAACCTCAAGAAAGACCGAACGCTCCTCAGCAAAAGCAAGGTATCCAGCCGGGCAGCCCAGGTCAAGCCGGACCCGCTGCTCGTCCCGGTGCACCTGTAACAGCTCATCGGCCCGAACAACTACACCAGGTCGATAGAGGAGAATTGGCTCGGAAAATGAAAGCTCCGGTTCCCAGAGAGGCACAGCAGAAAGCAGTTGCTCACTATCGGGCAGAACGGGTCCGTTTTACAAGGCAGTCGTCCCCCATGAGGTTTGTGCCGGCACATAGAGTAATTTTGAAAAGAATGAGAATCATTCCAGGCACATACTACTATCGGCGAGGCATCTTTTACGATGCCTACGGCTATGTGCCGCCTCCCTACATTTATACCATGTATCCAAGATATGGATTATGGGACGCGGTATTCCTCGGGTTCATGCTTGAGCGCGCTGCGGAACAGGAATATGCACTTATGTATTACAACCACCGTGATGAAGCGGAAATGATGCAGTGGCGACAGGACATGGATCGCATGGCCATGGATAACGCCGATCTGAGAGCCAGGCTGGCCGCCATGGATCAGCAAGTCGCCCAGCTACAAGGAACTCCTGTTGATTCTGCTTACGTCCCACAAGACGCACAAGACGTGGCATTGTCACCGGATGTGATAGATCAGTTGACAGCAGCAAAATAGATCTCAGGGAGGGGATTTACTGAGCAGCCGGCGGCGTGCCCGGCTCGATAGGCGGCGTGCCCGGCTCCGTAGTGCTTTGCTGGGCCGCCACTTGCCGGGTCGCACCAGCCTCCACAGGGTGGAGGCTGGGTGATTTCTATGTCTCTTTTCGGCCATGCTGCTTTCGCGGCTGGCAAAACAGTGAACGCATTGCAAAGCGTTGATGAAAGTGGGATACTTATCAGCACTGCCTGCTTCCGCATCGTGTGCGAAAGACAGCAGGTTTCACGTGCAGTTTTGGGGGGCGAGCCGGTCCACCTCAAGTCTAGATACCACGCCAGGTTATTGTGGCCTGAGAGAACAGAGGCCTCGTCCCCCGCTTATGCAGACGAAGTAGCATCCTCTCGGGTCGATGCGCCATCTTTTACCCCGTCACGCTGAGGGCGCCTGTGGTGCTCTGGCTGGCCTGTGCATATTGCATATACTTGCCTATAGCCTCCAGCATGAGGGCCATGAAACTGCTCATCGAGCTCTGCTGGTCGGAAGTCGAACTGGTGGCCGTCGTGCTGCTTGCACTACCGGTCGTGCTGCTTGTCCCTCCCAGACTATCGAGGAGATTGTCCAGAGACGACGTTGAGTCCTGCGACGGGGGTGGCGGTGGAGGAGGCGCCATACCGGCCGTGGCCGATGATGCGGACGCCATCCCGGACGCAATCTTCGACATGTCCGCTTCAAACTCGCTTTTGCTTATCGAGCCATCCCCGTTCGTATCGAGGGCGCTGAAGAGTTGATCTACCGCCGACGTCATGGAGCTGGAGGAACTGCTGCTCGACCCATTCTCCAGGCTCGACGCGTACGTCTCAAGCTCGCTTTTGCTTATCGAGCCATCCCCGTTCGTATCGATTGCGCTAAAGAGTTCATCAGCCGACGTAGTGGTACCCGTCGCCGAGTCGAGCTGCGCCGCATCCTCTATCAGGCCCAGCAGAGACTGGGTAGAGTCGGCGCTCGAACTCGTCACAGAGCTTGAGGCGCTCGATTCTAGGTTGTTTAAGTACGTTGTCAACTCCGACTTGCTTATCGAGCCATCCCCGTTCGTATCGATTGCGCTAAACAGATTCGAAGATGATGACGTCGATGAGGTGGAGCTTGCCTGCCGCATTAGCTGCAGCAGGTAGTAGTAATTACTCGAACCGGATCCACTGATGCTACTGACACTACTCATTGTAACCTCCTTTTGATGTGAGGTAGGTCCTGGCTCGCCCCCAGGAGTAACAATGGTTGAAGGTAAAAGCACAGGTGCAATGGACGTGCCGTGTTGATGGGGAGCGTATGGCTTTTATTTATTCAGTAATTTAAAATAGATGCCTTATGGTGTGGGGGGAAGATATGCGGGGTACCGACCGGGAAAATAATTCCCAGAGCGGAAGATTTTACTCATGTGACACCCGCGGATTCAGGGTGTTGAAGCCGGAAGGACAGCCAGATTCAGCTCTCATAGCAAGAATCGGACCCCGGCAATGACTCTCGTCCGCGTACCAGACCGTCCATCTCTTGGCCTGCGCGGACCCGGGAGATATCCCAAAGACTACATAGCCTATGACATTAGACGCGAAAGCGTGATTCTTATTTCACGCGATATCTGTTGCGGTGTGCCGAGAGACAAGACGCATGGCCCATCAATATGAAGGCCTTTCCTCGACCACAATTTACAATCTCTCATTTTTCGGTTTGGGCAACAGGCCGCTGACAGCGGACATGTGCGCTGTTTGAGGCGGCAATCCTCAATTCCCGATCATCTACCCGATTCGAGGGGTAGTGAATTGAGCAAGGTCGTTTCGCGTCCGGAGCGATTTTTGATGATTAACGCGAAATCGAGACGCCGCACACCGGGTAGACAGTTTCCGCATGCATGTGCCCGCCGGAAGAAACCTTGTTCTTGTAATAATGAAGGGAACATGCTAAAATGTACCGTTGAAAAGTGGGTTTACCCCGCTTTTTTAGTTTAGGGACGTGCTTGAACACTGATACCGCAGCAGAGATCGTCGAGCAGGTAACTCGCACCGTTGAGCCTATTCTTGAGGAATCAGCGCTCGAGCTTGTAGATATTGAATTCCAGCCGTCCGGGAAGCGGTGGCTCTTGAGGATCTATATAGATAAGGAGGGCGGGGTGAGTATAGCTGATTGCGAGCGGGCCAGCAAAGAGATGAGCCGGCTGCTCGATGTGGAAAATATAATAGACCATCCCTACGTCCTGGAAGTCTCCTCCCCGGGGTTAACGAGGCGGCTCAGGAAAAAGGCGGATTTCGAGCGCGGTAAGGGGAAGATGTGCCGGATTGTCACCAGATCCGAGGTTGATGGGAAGAATGAATTCAGGGGTGAAATCGTCTTCGTTGCGGAAGATGAGGTGGAAATCCGGGATGAGAAGGATATACACAGGATCCCATTGTCCGTAATAGCGAAAGCAAATCTCGAATTTGAGCTATAAGGGGAGCGCCATGTATTTTGATTTAA
>Ga0326727_10008599_pt1 | contig 25761 bp, 16 predicted proteins | sample MB2enrmetagenome_FD_207643 | JGI IMG/M metagenome (GOLD analysis project Ga0326727, IMG submission 207643) | Lab enriched peat soil microbial communities from McLean, Ithaca, NY, United States - MB29MY | ecosystem: Environmental > Terrestrial > Soil > Wetlands > Peat | place: USA: New York...
TGCGGGGTGGCCATATCCAGCCCGGCGGCAAACCGTCGGGCGGCCAGGGCCATCAGCAGCAGCAGGGCGACCACCCCGTCGGGGATGCGCCGGTCCTGGGTTTCCCCCAACTGGATCAGGCGCTCCAGGGTTTCCGGCAACAGCGGATCCGGCACGGTCTCCAGGAAGGCCAGCGCCTGTGGCGTCACCTCGCGCCCCGCCCACATCGCCCGGCTTGCCGCGGCCAGGAACAGGTCGCGGCGCAGGGCGGGGTCATCCGTTCCCTCGTGGTCGTGGATAATCGCAGCGATCCTCTCCACCAGCCGGCCGCTGCGGGCAAGACGCCGGGCGACCCCGGCGGGATTGGCGCGAAAAGCCTGCTCGACCAGCCTGTCCAGGCTGATGGCGGCGGGGAATTCCGCCAGCAGATAGTCGACATAGGCCTCGGCGATCGGCCAGGAACCGGGCGCGGGCAACATGCCCTGTTGGCCATGGGGCACCACCAGGGCCAGCTCCGAACGGCCGACCTTGGTGTCCAGGTCCGGGACGCTGGACAGCGGCACTTCCCCGGCCAGGGCGGCGCAGGCGATGGCCTTGACCAGGGTCAGATCGGGAATCTCGTTGGCCTTTTCCCACGCGCGGTGGCTGCGGAACAATTCTTCCACCCGGTCCCGCAACAATTGGTGCGTGACCTTGGCCCTGTAATCCCGCCATTGCTCGGGTGAAAAGGCCTCGGTCTCGATGGACTCCAAAGACGGGCTTTGCAACAGCGCGGTCAGCGGGCGACGGGGCTTGCGGGCCAGCCAATGGGCCGCCTCGGCCAGCATCAGGGGGTTGCCGTCCAGCACGGTACAAAGTCTGTCCAGCGGTGACTCCTGCCAGAAGGCTTTGACGTCCGTCGCCAGGTTGATCACCGCTTCCTTCGGCTCGGTCCCGACGGTCCACAGGCCCCGTGCGACGGCGGAACGGAACTGCAATCCACTCCAATGCACTTCGCCAAGTTTGACGCCCTCGACCGGCCAGTCCCGTTCGCGGTCATGCCAACGGCCGCCGTCCTGTTCCAATGGCAGATGCAGTGGAATGAACTGGTCGATGATGATCAGACGGACCGAATGCCAGAACTGATTACTGTTCTTGGCCAGGCAATCGACGATCTCCTTGGCCATGTCGCCCACCGGATCATCAAGGATCAACAGAGTTGGCGCCGCCGGACGCCAGTCCTGAAGATTGTCCTTCCAGCCGCCGTCCATGAAATTGATCCGGCCGGCGTCCCAGGGGTCGTCGCCGGCGCGTCGGCAAAACGGAATGACGCGGCGCAACCATGCGGCCAGACGTCGCTTCCGTCCCGGCCATCCCTGTCGTGGCCGATGCCGCCCGGCCAGGTCGCGGGCCAGTTCCCGCACCATCTGGGTCTTGCCGATGCCATTCGGTCCCAGAACGAGGGCATAGCGGAAGGCCTTTCCTTTCAGTTTCGGTTCGCCGTTGATGATCCAGCCCAGCGGCCAGCGGCCATCATGAATGTCCTGGCGCAGCCATTCGCGCAGATGCCGCTGCCCGGCATGGACGGGGCTGTCGATCAGTTCCGACCAGACGAGAAGTCCGGTATTGCGCCGGATCGGGCGCAGCGTCACGGTATCGAACCAGGGGAACAGGTGAAACTCGATGGCGCGGATGGGGGATAGGCCGGAAATCGCCCAGCCGACGGTCACCATTGCGCCAAGAAACGAGAAGCCCTGAAGAACCGGCAACCATTTGCCAACCGGCAAAGCCGCCAGGACGCTTTCGATCAAGGCCGATCCGAAGAGCCGGCGCAACACGATCAGCAGGGACAGGAATGCCGCCGCGGCTACGCTGCCGATCAGCCAGCGACGCAGTTTCGCCTGCCAGCGCGTGCAACCAGGATAAGGAAATCCAGCCATCGTCCGCTCCGGCTCGGCGGCAATCAAAACGGGTATTTGCCAGAATGGATCTCCGTCGCGGAGTTGTCACCACTCAAATAGATCGGGGTCAGCGATGTCCTGAACCATGGGGGGCGGCCCGCCGATGCGCATGACCATGGGTTTCCGGCCGGTGCCGCCAGCGCTCACGCGGTGCCGCGGATCAGATCGAGAAGATCCTCGTCCGACAGTCGTCCGGACGCTTCCGCGCCTTCCAGCAGGGCGTCGGCAAGGTCGCGTTTGTGGCGATGCATGGCGACGATGCCTTCCTCGATGCTGTCCTTGACGATCAGCCGATAGATGGTGACCGGACGGTGCTGGCCGATGCGGTGGGCGCGGTCGGAGGCCTGGTCTTCCACCGCCGGATTCCACCAGGGATCCAGATGGATGACGTAGTCGGCGGCGGTGAGGTTCAAGCCGAATCCTCCGGCCTTCAGGCTGATCAGGAACAGGTCGCCGTCGCCGGCCTCGAACGCCGCCACCCGCTTCTCGCGTTCGCGTGCGGGGGTCGAACCATCCAGGTACTGGTAGGTGATCCCGGCCGCGTCGATGGCGGTCCGGACCTTGTCCAGGTGACCGACGAATTGGCTGAAGACCAGAGCACGATGGCGCCCTTCGCGCAGTTCCTCCACCAACTCGAGCAACGCCTCCAGCTTGGCCGACGGCACGCCCGCCTCGGGGGTGGCCAGTGCGGGATGGCAGCAGGCTTGGCGCAGCTTGGTGATTTCCGCCAGGATGTGGATGCGGGTGCGTTCGCCGCCGGCTTCCTCCAGCCGCTCCAGGGCGTGCCGACGCAGCGCCTCGTAAAAGGCCCGCTCCTCGTCGTCCCGCTCGATCAGAATCGTCTGCTCGGTCCGGGCGGGAAGTTCGGCCAGGACCGCGGCCTTGGTGCGGCGCAGCAGGAAGGGCCGCACCAGCGCCTTCAGCGCCGCCTTGGCATTGGCGTCGCCGTCGCGTTCGATCGGGGTGGCGAAGCGCTTGCCGAAGGCCTCGCGACTGCCCAGCAGGCCAGGGTTGACGAAGCGAAAGAGGCTCCACAATTCATCGAGGGCGTTCTCGACCGGGGTGCCGGTCAAGGCCAGCCGGAAACCGGCCGTCAGGCGTTGGCTGGCCTTGGCCCGCTGCGTATCGGGATTCTTGATCGCCTGGGCCTCGTCGAGCACGGCCATCGCCCAGGATATCGCCGCCAGCCGGTCCTCTTCCCGCCCCAGCAGGCCATAGGAGGCGATCAGCACGTCGCCGGGGCGAAGCGACTTCAGCGTCTCGCCCCGGTCGTCGGTCTCGGCCAGACGGAGCGTCTTCAACGAGGGGGCGAAGCGGGACAGTTCGGCTTCCCAGTTGCCGCAGACCGACGTGGGGGCGACCACCAGAATCGGCCCCTCGGCCGCCTTGGTCATCATGACGGCGATGGCCTGTACCGTTTTTCCCAGCCCCATGTCGTCGGCCAACAGGGCGCCGGCGCCCCAGCGGGCGAGACGGCTCATCCAGAGGAAGCCGTCCATCTGATAGTCGCGCAGATCGGCGGCGAAACCGGTGGGCAGGCGGGGCTGCCAGTCCCGGGCCTCGTCCAGCCGACGTATGAACGCCTTCCACCGGCTATCGGATTTCAGCGCGCTGGCGCCCTCCAGCAGGTCGCGCACCGCCATCCCGGCCACGGTTGGGATTTTCATCCCGTCGCCCAGGCGGCGCAGGCGCTCCAATTGCTGGCGGAAATGGCGGTCCAGGGCGATGAAACCGCCATCGTCCAAGGGCATGAAACGTCCCTGCATTCGATCCAGGCGTGACAGCAGGTCCTTGAGATCGAGGACCAGATCCTCGTCGATGGTCACCGAACCGCCCAGGGCGAACCAGTTCTCGCTTCCCTTGACGTTGGCCTTGAACCCCTTGGCCGAGGCTTCACCGCGCAGGGTCATTTTCTGCCCCTCCGGCCATTCCAGGGCTGGCGGGGAGGGCAGGGCCTGAAGCTCGGCCAGGAAATCAAGGCAGGACAGCAGGTCGTCAAGCACCCATTCCGGGCCGTCTCCGCCAAGGCTGGGACAAGAGCCGGCCAGGGTGCGGGCCTGGCGCGTCTCGGCGTCAAGATCGCGGCGCACGCGCTGCGATCCCATCGTCACCAAGCGTCCGCCGATGCCGGGCAGGACGTGGGGACCTTGTGCCCCCGCCGGGCGCACCACCAGCGAGATCTTCAATCCATTGCCCTGCGGCAGCAGCCGCACGACCGGCGCGGGGTCTCCCTCCACCGCCGCGATGTCTTCGATGTCGGAAGTGTCGACACGCAGCGGCAAGGCGGGTGCCTGGGCGCGAGTCAGGGCGACCAGCCGGTCCCGCGCCGCCTTCGGCACCACGATCCCCTGGTCTGAAATAATGGCGGCCGCCTCGATCGCCAGGTCGTCCACCACCACCACCCGCCAGCGGCCGGGAGCTTCGACCTCGATGAAGGCGCCGGGGCACTTGGCGGCATGGGACAATGTCAGGCGGAAGCCGCGACCATCCGCGGACAGCACCAACTCCGGCCGTCCTTCCACCAGGTCCACCGATTGGGCCGGGGTCGTCGCGTCGAAGACTCGCGGATGACCGACCAGCGCCGGTAGGGTTCGATCCGGCAGACATTCGAAATGTTCCTGCCCATAGCGATTCCAACCATCGATCGAGCGATGGATGGTGCGGGCGACACGGCGGTCGAAGTCGTCCAGGTAATCGAGCTTGGGATCGCCCTGATGCAGGCGCTTCAGGGACACGGGGCGGCCGGCGCTCCAGCCGCGCGCCTGAAGGGATTGTTCCAGCGGCTGAATATATCCGGATTCCGCCGCCACCTGCCAGACCAGCCGCTTGGTCTTGGAGACCGGCTCCGGTTGCACCGGCCCGGCGGGATTGAACATGGCCTCGATGCTCTCCAGCGCCCGCTCCCACGGCGCCTTGACGGCAATCAGAGCGGTGAAGCGGAACAGGACCTCGCGGCCGGGACGGGCCAACCAGGTCCGATAGGGAGCCGGATCGGGGGCAACGCGTTCCAGCACTTCGGCCAGCATGTCGGCCGCCAGTGGCATCGACGTTTTGATCTTGCCAAACAGAGGGATGAAGGTTTTGGTCACATGCCGGCGGGCGACGTCCGGGTCGATCAACAGGGCGGCCACCGCCAGCAGGCCGGTGCTGACCGGTGAAGGATGGGGGATCCCCCCCAGCATCACCATGCCTGTCGTGATGATTTCCCGTGCCGCCGACTGCTTGTTGCGGGCCATTTCCAACAGGGCGCGAATGGCGAGGTGACCGAGATGCGGTTCCTTGGTGTCGGCCAAGGCGTCGATTTGGGGGTGCAGCGCGGCATCGTCGGCGGCCAGCAGGGCGCACAGATGCAGCAGACCCACGTAGCCAGGCAACCCACCCTTGCGCTTGCGCGTGGCCTTTTGGTGCAGCTTCAGCGCGTCGGAGAACATTTGGACCGACCGCGCCACGTTAGCGGACAGCAGCGCATGAACGGCCCCGAAGGCGACCGGCATATCCGCCGGGATATCGTCGGGAGCGGCGGCCAGGGTCTCGGTCAGGCGGGACAGCTTTCCGGTCAGGAGGTCAAAATCGGCGATCAGGGAGAAGGCGAAGCGGCCCAGTTCGGCATCCCCGCGGCACAGATCCACCAGCTCGGCATGGTCCGAGGTGGCGGCTCCGGTGGCGAGCCATCGGTCGGCCTTGGCCCGCAGGATGGCGACTTGAAATGTGCGGGTGCGCGAGGCCAGCCACCGAGCCCCCACCGCGACGGCGACGAAATGCCGGTCGAACACCGAAGGCGCTGCGTCGAAGGTCCGTTTCCTGTGAAGTTCCGTCGCCTGCCGATAGGCGCCCTCGTCGTTGAGCAGCACGGCAAGGCGCTGCCAGCGCAGCGTATTTTCCTCCATCGACCACCGATCCCACATCCGTCCGCTGTCGTGGGGCAACAGGGCGCGAATGGCCTCGATCAGCGCCACGCCGTCGGGCGAGGCCAGCGCCTCGACTGCCAGCGGATGAGCAAGCGCGGGCATGCAGGCCAGTTGGTCGGTCAGCAACCCCTTGCTGCGCAAGCCCTCCAGCACCGGCGTCAGCGTCTTGGCGGTCCAGGCCGGAGTGGTCTTGGACAGGCGGTTGAGGCACTCCATGAATGGCGTTTTGGCCGTGGCGCCGCCGATCAGCGCTTTCAGCCACAGAATGGTCCGCTCGCGGGGCGTCAAAGACTGGGGGATGGCGGGGGATAAGGGCACGGAAACACCAGCGGCGGATACGAGATCGCAAAGGTATCGTCAGATCCGACGCCTTACAACAACCGCGGGGCAGGAGGCGACGGGCAACCCGTCAGAACCTCTGTGACACGCATATCGGCGGCATCACTCCCGTTCGGCGAACACCCTGTCGAACTTGGCCGCCATGATGACGTCGTTCTCGTGCAGCCCTTTGATCTTGTGGGTATACAAAGTGACGGCGGCGTAGCCCCAACCGAAACAGATATCGGGGTGATGGCCTTCCGCTTCGGCGACCCGGCTGATCGCGGTGACGAACGTCAAGGCCGCGGCATAGTTCTGGAACTTGAAATCCCGAACAAGCCGGGTGGCGTCATGATCGAGCCGCCAGTCGGGAATGTTCGGCAAGAACCCGGCGGCTTCGTCCGCTGACAGTGCCGGAACGCCTCCCTGGCAGGGAACACAGGTCTTTTCGTGAAAGTCCATCGGCGCGTCCTCCTTCTGCCCCATAAGTTTGGGGAGCCTCGGCAAAAGATCAATGGCCCCCCTCCCGACGTCCGCCTGCTATAGGGCGCGTGCCGCCCGGACCAGATCATCGCGAACCAGGGCGAGAGCGGCGGCGTTCAGGGTGCGGGCGCTGTCCTCACTGTCCGTCTCGGTATAGCAGCGCAGTTCCGGGGCGTTGCCCGACGGGCGCAGGTGGATGACCGCACCTCCGGCGAAACTCATGCGCAGGCCGTCGGTCTGGTCCAGATGCTCAAGCGCCCCGGCGAGCGGCTGGAAATGCCTCTCGATCCGGGTCTTTTGCTCGGCCTCGCCGCCCGATGTGAGCCAGGCCAGGATGGCTTGGCTGTCCGCGGTCGGGAAGTCTTTCAGCCGGTCGCTCCAGGTCACCCGCTGCGGCAGGTCGGCGCAAAGATCGGCTACCTGCCGGTTCCGCGCCGCCGCCAGGACGGTGAGGACCGGCAGAACGGCGTCGCGGGTGGGCAGCGCGGACAAGACGCGGCCTTCGCGGGCGATATCGCTGGCCAGCAGGAATCCCCCATTCGCCTCATAGCCGCAAACAATTCCCCCGTGATCCCGCGCCGCCTGGTCCATGGCCACGATCACATAGGGCGAGCCGATCCGGCTGCGGATGGCGTGGGCAAAGGCGCCGCTTTTTTCCAGGGCGGTGTTGCTGCTGACCGGTGTGACCACGCAGTCGGCCTGAAGTTCGCGGGCGCAAAGCAGGCCCAAGACGTCGCCGCGCAGCCAGGTGCCGCGATGATCGGCAAGCAGGGGGCGGTCGGAATCCCCGTCGGTGGAGACGATGGCATCCAGACCGTGTTCCGCCGCCCAGTCATGGGCGAGGCGGATATCCTCGGGCCGCAGCGCTTCGGTGTCGACGGGTATGAAGCGGTCGGACCGGCCCAGGGGCAGCACTTCGGCTCCCAGGGCGGTGAGGATGCGCGCGATCAGATCGCGTCCCACGGCGGAATGCTGGTAAAGGCCCACCGTCATGCCGGCCAGGGCGGTCGGCCCAAAGAACGCCACATAGCGCTGCAGATAACCCTCTTCAATGCCCTGCGGTTCCGGCAGCGGTACGGCATCGATCAAGTGACCATCGGCGGTGAACCGGGACGGATCGAGGGTCACCGCCTGCCGCGCCATGCCGGCCTCATCGGTCTTCAGGACTTCGCCGGCGGCGCGTTGGAATTTGATGCCATTGCGGTCGTCGGGAATATGGCTGCCGGTGACCATCAGCGAGGGGATCCGGCGGGAAAACGCGTATTGGGCCAGGGTCGGTGTGGGAACATGGCCGCAGAAGACCGGCACGCCGCCGGCGTCCCTGATCGCCTGGGCGCAGGCCGTCAGGATTCCGGGCGTGCTTGGGCGCAGGTCGCCGGCCAGCGCGACCTCGGATCCCTTGGCAAATTCTCCGATCTCATGCAGATAGCGCAGAAAGCCCTGGGTATAGCCATAGCAGACCCGATCCGTCATGGCGCTGACCAGGCCGCGCGCGCCGCTGGTCCCGAAGGCGACGCCGCTTTCGCTCATCAGGGCGCGGACGGTGAAAGATGTGTTCTCGGTCATGGTCGAACCTCACTGTTGGGCGGGGCGGCTTGCCCGGGCGCTGCCGACCCCGGCACGGCCGTCGTTGGGCGGCGTTCCCATGGTCGGATAACAACCGATGTCGGTGGAGTGGGCAAGGCCAAATGGAGCGCTTTCGGCGACAGGGCCCAGCATTCGACGGGTCCGCCCACCGTAGCCGTTGGGGCCGAGGTCGGCGGCGTGTCTCCGACATCGGCCATTGCGTGGGAAGTCGGTGAGGAAACGGTGGTTTGGGCGCGACATGTCACGGAAAAGGCCGCGAGTCCCGTTCTTGGCGGGTGGTTTCAGATGACGCTATCCGCCTCAGTCAACCAGGGGGCCGGCTTCGCCTGGGCAAACCGCTCGAAAGCGGCCAGCGGGAGCGGTCGGCTGAAAAGATAGCCCTGGTAAACATGGCAGCCCAGGTTTTCCAGAAGATCCCTCTGTTCCGCCGTTTCCACGCCTTCGGCAATGACGTCAATCCTGAGGCTTTCGGCCAGCGCGACGATCGTTTTGGCAATGGCCGCGTCGTCGGGGTCGTCAAGCAGGTCGCGGACGAACGAGCGGTCAATCTTCAGTTGCTCCAGCGGAAGACGCTTCAAGTAAGACAGCGACGAGTAGCCCGTGCCGAAATCGTCCAGCGAGAAGCTGACGCCGCTGGCTTTGAGCGCAACCATTTTCTCGATGATATCCTCGACATTTGCCACCAGCAGGCTTTCGGTCAACTCCAGCTTCAGGCGCTGTGGATCGGCGCCCGTTCTCTTGAGAATCGCCAGGACCCGCGCGACGAAATCGTGTTGGTGAAACTGGAGGGCACTGACATTCACCGCAATGGTCAGATGGGCCATCTCCGGCCGCTTGGCCCATTCGGCCAATTGGATGCAGGCTGTTTCCAGCACCCATTCTCCGAGCGGCAGGATCAAGCCGGTCTCCTCGGCCAGAGGAATGAACTTGGCGGGAAATATCATGCCCCGGCTTGCATGTTGCCAACGCAGCAGGACCTCGGCGCCGATCACACGGTCCGAATGAACCACTTGTGGTTGGTAGTTCAGCAGGAACTGTCTCCGTTGCAGGGCCTCGCGAAGATCGGCTTCCAGCGTGGCCCGTTCCACCACGGCGGCCTCCATGGCCGGATCGAAGAAGCGGATGGCGTTGCGTCCGGCCGCCTTTGACCGGTACATGGCCAGGTCGGCCTGTTTCAGCAGGTCGTCGGACGCCATTTGTCCTTTGAACAAGGTGACGCCGATGCTCGGTGTGCAGCGGTAGGAGACGTCATCAAGCTGGTAGGGTTGGTTGAGGGCTGACAGAATTTTGCCTGCGACCGTCTCGACTTGCGATGCCGCATCGGTCTCGACCATGTCAAGGCCCTGCAGCACCAGCACGAACTCGTCACCGCCGAAGCGGGCGACGGTGTCTCCGGAACGGATGGACGTGGTCAGGCGCTGACCAACCCGTTTCAGCAGCAAATCGCCCATGTCATGGCCAAGCGTGTCGTTGAGCGTCTTGAAATTATCGAGATCGATCAACAACAGCGCGCCATAGGTGTTGTTGCGTGAGCTGGCGGCCATGCTCTGCTTCAGCCGGTCGATGAGCAGCGTCCGATTGGGCAGGCCGGTGAGTTGGTCGAAGAAGGCCAACTCGTTGATTTTCTCCGCCGCTTCCTTGCGGTTGGCTTCGCGGGCGAAATTGTCCAGCGCAAAGGTGATGTCGGTCATCATTTCGAGCAGAAGCTTTTGCACATCCCTGTCAAACGCATTGGTCTCGGCCGCATAAATTGCCAGGCAGCCGATGGGGATGCCGTTCCGGTGCAAAGGCAAGGTGGCCAAACCTCGCAGGCCGGCGCTTCTCGCCCGCTCGTGCCAGGGCGCCGTTGTCGGGTCCTGGAGGAAGTCCTGGCACCAGATCGGCATGTCGTCGCGGATCGCGGTGCCGCATGGACCCCGTGCGAGCGGATCGATGGCATCCACGGCAATCTCGATACCGTCCAGATATCCCATGCCGTCGCCATAGGATGCGACAGGCGTCAGCCGCTTGCCCTCCCCGTCCACCAGGCCGATCCAGGCCATCTTCGCAAAGCCGTATTCCACCACGCAGCGACAGATCTGCGGGAAAAGCTCTGCTTCGCTCCCGCAATGCACAATTGCCTGATTGCACTGGCTCAGGACCGCATAGAGATTGGACAGGCGGGTGATCCTCTCCTCGGCCTTCTTGCGTGCGGTGATGTCACGGGCAACCCCGAGCACGCCAATGAGCCTGCCCACCTCGTCAAACATCGGGGTCTTGATTGTTTCCAGACAAGCCTCATGGCCGTCGCTGGTGTAGGTCACGGACTCTTCATTGACCGATGGCTTGCCTTTTGCCATGGCCTCCACGTCTTTCCGACGGAAGAAGTCGGCCTGGTCTCTGTCGACAAAGTCGTAGTCCGTCCTGCCGACGATGTCGGCCTCGGGAGCGCCGAAGAAGCGCTCGAATTCCTGGTTGCAGGACAGGAAGACACCGTTCCTATCTTTCAGCCACACCAAATCTGGAATGGAGGTCAAAAGCACTCTTAGGTGGGCGCGCTCCCTGGCCAGGGCGCGATAGGGCGCTTGAACGCCTTCGACGAACAAGGCCCGGTATATCATCACATAGGCGAGCGCCTTATAGACATGGCCCAACAGGTTGAACAGGTCGGTGACATTATCGTAAAGCGTAAAAAAGCTTTCGCCGACACACAGCGTCCAACAGGCCGCAGCCAACCACAACTGGCTGACGGGCCGACCGTCCCGGTTCTGGCGCAGCAGCAACAGCGTTGCCACCCCATAGAGGGCCATCAGAGCGTATTCCGTGCCAATCTTGGCCGCAGTCAGTCCCTGGCCGGGAATGAAGGTCCGCGGCAGCCAGTCCAGATGAAGAAAGCCGAGGATGGATGCCGAGACCGTCGCAAGCATGGCCGCCGCCAGGACGCCGTTGCAAGCCGAGGGCGACCATCTGCGCTCGGAGAGGACCGCCACCGACAGAAGACCCATCGCGGCGGCGAACCGCCCCGCCAACCAGAAGGCGATCGCCTTTTCAGGGTCGCTCGGGGTGATGAACGGCGGCATGCCTTGGTAGGACAGAGTGTGAAACAGATCGAACAGTGCAACCGCCAAGAACGAGGACGCCAGCACGATGGATCTGTTGTTGGCCCGTTGTTGGCGTAAGTTCCAGCCCAATCCGAACACCATGGTAGAGACGGAAATGGCGACAAACTCAAGGATGGTGTGGATCGGAACATAGTCGGCCGGAGACGCAAAAAAGTTCTGCCTGGGGAGGGTGACCGCGACGATCGCCACCAGCGTCAGCCCCACGGCCAGGAACAGGGGCCGATAGTCATGCTCCTTGACCGCCGGGTCGATCAGATCCGCTTGACGAAGCGGTGAGGGGCTCTCGGGTGTCGTCCCGTGATCCTGCACGCCAGGCACTCCTGCAATCGGCAGAGAACGCACATCAGGCTCCAAGATTCCTGACCCTTCGTGCGGCTGGGAACTGCCAGTGGCACAAAGATTCAAGACAGGGATGGGTTTACTATTCTGGATAGAATATCCACCATGGATAAATGCGTCACGAGGAATGTGCCGGGCGCGGTGTTCGCGACAGCGCAAATCGGCGATGGCGCATTTGGAATTTTGGGGACAGCGTCCTAAATTCGATCTTTCCACTTGCAGGCCCGGTTGGCCGCGAGTTCAGTGCACTGTCAGCGAAATAACGGCAGGCCAGGCCCTGGGATAAAGGGGGCGGGGCCGTTGGGGTAACGTCGGGGTTCGCTTGCGGATCAACCAAAGAGGCCTGTTGGATGACGGCAATGACCAGGACACCCGGCAAAGACGGCGACGTCGGGGCGTCTGAACCGGGGGATCGGCCGTCGTTCTGGATTGCGCTGCTGGTTGCTGGCGCCTTTTTCATGGAAAACCTCGACAGCACGGTGATTGCCACGGCCATGCCGGCCATGGCCGGCTCGTTCGGCATTCTGCCGATCGACCTCAACATCGGCATGAGCGCCTATGTCCTGACCCTGGGCGTTTTCATCCCCATCAGCGGATGGATGGCGGATCGCTTCGGTGCCCGCACGGTTTTCGCCTCGGCCATCAGCCTGTTCACACTGGCGTCGTTTCTGTGCGGACACAGCCAGAGTCTGGGGGAATTCGTGGGTGTGCGAATCCTGCAGGGCGTCGGCGGGGCCATGATGGTTCCGGTCGGACGACTGGTGGTGTTGAACACCACGCCGAAAGACCGGCTGATCGGTGCCATCGCCACGTTGACCTGGCCGGCCCTGGTGGCCCCGATTCTGGGGCCGCCGCTGGGAGGTTTCATTACAACCTATGCCGGCTGGCATTGGATCTTTTACCTGAACATTCCGCTTGGCTTTTTGGCCTTGCTCGCGGCCCTCGCCCTTATTCCCCAAGATCCCGGGCGAGAACGGCGGCCCTTCGATTGGACCGGCTTCGTGCTGTGCGGCAGCGCCATCATTTGCCTCATGTATGGCGCGGAACTGGCCGCCGCGATAACGGTCGTGTGGACCAAGGTCGCCACTTTCCTGGCTATCGGCGCCATCGTTTTCGCCCTGGCGCTGAAGCATTTGCGGCGCGCGTCCCATCCGATGATGTCATTTTCGGCCATGCGGCAGCCGACCTTCGCGGTGACGATTCGCGGTGGCACGCTCTTGCGCATGGCCATCCATTCGGTTCCCTTCCTGCTGCCGCTGATGTTCCAGGTCGGTTTCGGCTTCGATCCCGTCCATTCCGGCTTTCTGGTCATCGCGGTCTTTGCCGGGAATCTGGCGATGAAGCCGGCGACGACACCAATACTGCGTCGCTTCGGGTTCAAGCCCGTGCTGATCGCCAACGGCATCGTCAATGCTTCGTCCTTTCTTGCTTGCGCCTTCATCTCGGCGACGACCCCCGTCGTCCTTATTGTTGCCATTTTATTCATTGGCGGGCTGACCCGATCGATGCAGTTCACGGCCGTGAACACCATTGCCTTTGCCGATATTTCCAAAGCCGAACGCAGCGGGGCGAACACGCTGTTCGCCACGGCGTCGCAGCTTTCGGCAGGCATGGGAATCGCCTTTGGCGCCATCGCCATTCGCGTGTCTCACGCCGTCCTGGCGGCGGGCGGTATCGGGGCTGCGCCGGCGGCCGACTTTCGATTCGCCTTTGTGATCGTGGCCCTGGTCGCGGCCCTCGGCGTTCTCGATTCCTTTCGGCTGGATCGTTGGGCCGGCCATCAAGTCAGCGGACGGCGGGGATGACGCGGCTGCGTCACGGCGGCATCCCCCCGCGCGGGATGACCATCAGGGCGGGGGGGTGAAACAAGGGGCTTTCCCCGATCACCAGATACCCCGGCGTCAGCCCGTGGTCGAGGTCAAGGCGCCAGTCGGAGATTCCCCGCGGGACGTCGAAAACCTGCAGGCTGACGATCGACTGGCCGGGTTGCAGACGGGTCGTCAGGGGAACCGACGGCGTCCCTTCGGCTTCCAGCGCCGCCATGCCGGCCTTGGAAACCGGCCAGGAACGTGAGTCGACCGTCAGTCTTGCCCGCAACCCGCCTTCGCTCTGGGGGCGCCCGCGGGAGTGGCTGCTGACCCGGACCGAGACGACAAGGAAGATCCCGTTTGCGACGGTGCCGTGATCGATCGGGCCAAGACGGGCTGCTTGGCGCGCGCCGACGACGGAGAAACACATCTCGTCAAAACAGAGATCCTGGCCGGGGGGCACGATCCGTGGCGGCACCAGATCCGCGACCAGGACGACGACGGCCAGATAGGCAGCCCAAGTCATGCCCAGGACCAGAGCCAGACGGACCGCTTCGGCGCTGCGTCCGCTGCCCCAGGAGACCAGGCCGGTGATGATCGCAGCCAGGGTCGCCAGGGCCAACGTCAGGAATAGCAGTTCGCAGATCACGGAATGCCACCACCATCACCACGGATAGCGGCCGATGGCCAGCGCCAAGACGGAGTTCCGCACCGGCGGCGGTGATCCGTTCGAACAGCACCGGACCCGATGGTCCCGGCCACACGCTGTTCGGGGCATGATATTGGAGACCCGTTATCCCGTCCAGACGCCGTCGCATCAGCGCGCGGGGCCTCAATGGCCCAACCAAGGCTCGCCAGGTCCGTCTCATCGAGACTTGGTATCAAAGGGGCACGCAAGCGGTGGAGGAGGGGGCCTGGCGTTGTGGTAAGATGATTGTAACGTTCGTTTCGTCGCCGTGGGATGCCGTCCCGTTCTTCGAAAGAGATGTGCGATGATCTTGGTGCGGAATGTTCCGCTTTTGCTTCTGATCATGGCGGCCCTGTGCGGCCGGGCCTCGCCGGTTAAGGCCGACATGGAGCAGACGCTGGTGGTGCTTGTTGCCGATGCCGTTCCGCCAAAGATGTTCCTGGCCGACGGCAAGCCGACGGGGTTCGTTACCGAGATCGCCTGCGAAGCGGTGCGTCGTGCCGGCTACCGGCCGGACGTCAAGGCATTGCCGTTTGCCCGGGCGCTGGCCGTGGCCCAGGCGGGCGGCGGCATCATTCCCGGTTTGTCGTTCAGCGAAGAGCGCGCCCAATTGTTCCTGTTCTCGGGGGTCATGTACGAGGATCCCGTGCTTCTGGTCACCGCAAGCGACCGGGATTTCCCTTATCATGGTCTGCAGGATCTTGCCGGACGGCATATCGGGATCAATCGCGGATCCCACTACGGCGCGGCTCTGGATGCGGCGCGACAGACGTTCAGCGTCGAGGAAGACAGCGGTACCGAACCCCGTTTGCGTAAGCTGCTACTGGGGCATCTGGATGGCGCCATCGTCTCGGGAGGGGCAGCCGCCGTGCGCTTTACGGCCAGAGCCATCGGTACCGATCCATCGACCTTCGTCATCCACCGGCCCCCGTTGGCGCTGGACAAGAATTTCATCGGCGTGGCCAAAGGCATGCCGGATGCCCAGTTGATGATCGATCGGCTTAACGGGGCCTTGGCATCCATGTGGGCCGACGGGACCATCGCCAGGATGGTCGCGGCCTACGAGTGACGGGCCGGTCGTGACCGCCTGCCGGCCAGGGAGGCCTTGCGCCGTCTATCCGCCGAACGCGGCGATGGAGAGGCCGGCGTTATAATCGGTGACATAGACGAGCCCTTCGCTGTCGACGAAGACGTCGGCGCTTTGGACAACCACCGGTCGGCCGGGGCGCCGGTCGATCATGCGTCGGGGCGGCGCCGGGACCAGAGCGCCGACCTCAACCGGGGCGTAGGGGTTGCTGATGTCGACGGCGCGGACTCCGGCATTTTGCCAGGTGGCAAAAATCAGGTTGGACGAGCGGAAGGAGTCCTGCCGGTTCTCATGCAGGTTATGGGGGCCGAAATGCGCGCCCTTGGCGACATAATCCCGTTCCATCGGGGTGGGGAACGTCGCGATGGAGACCGGGTTGTCGGGCGCGCGGACGTCAAAGATCCACACATGCTTGCGCCCATCATTCTCGTTGTCGGCGACCGCCTCGTCGGCGACCACCAGCAGGTCGCGATCGACCAACGGCAGCGGCGAATGGGTGCCACCTCCGAACGGCGGAGACCAGTTTCGGTGCGCCAGGAGCGTCGGCTTGGCGCGGTCGGCGATGTCGATCAAGGTCAGTCCGCCGTCACGCCAGCAGGCGTAGGCGACGTCACCGTCGACCAGTGCGTGATGCAGGGCGATGCGCCGCCCGGCGTTCTTCTCCGGCATTTCCCCGGCAGCCCGGTTCATTCCGGGCAGCCAGAAGCGGCCGGTTTCAAAGGGCCGCGTGGGGTCCGAGACATCCAGAATCAGCAGGATGTAGTCGGTGAAGCCGTCAAGCAGTGCGGAAACGTAGGCATAGCGGCCGCCGTCGTACCAGATGCGGTGGGCGCCGACGCCCTCGATGGGGAAAAAGCCGATCTGGCGGGGAGCAAACGGCTGGGCGATATCATAGATGGCCACACCCGCCGACCAGTCACGACTGTGCGGCTGGCCCAAAGTGTCAGCGACCGAACGGGAGTAATAGACCTTCTCGTCGGCGAATCCCGGACGGGCGAACAGATCCAGGGCGTGCACCACCAGCAACAGGTCGCCGTGGGTTTGCAGATGAATGGTCCAGGTGTTGGGCGGGGCCGCCACGAACCGGACCTGGCCGGGGTTCGCCGGGTCCCGGACGTCGATGATGGAAAATCCTCCGGACCAGGGGTGGGCAACGAAGGCATGGCCGCGCGTCACCATGACCTGCAGGCCGTCCGCCCGTCCGCCTTGATCGGAATGGCCGATCAGACGCATGTTGTGGGCATAGTCGGGCTGATCGAGATCGCTCATGGCCATCACCCTTACCGTGGTGCGGGGATCCAGGCGGCGGTAGCCGCATTGCTGGATCGGAAGGCCGGGATCTTCGCCGCCAGATCCTCGATGGTGGCAATCTTGTTATCGACCAACTGGGCGCGGGTCACCAGTGCCGGCTGGATGGGAATGGCATGGCCCGGATCCTGGCCGGCGATGGCCAGGGATGCGGCGCGAACCGAGACTTCGCCGACGACGGCCGCATTGGTTGCCGCCGTGGCGACCCAGGGACTGCCGGGCTCGGTGATCGCCTGGATATCCGACGTCGAGATATCGACACCGTAGATCTTGACCTTGTTGGCGACGCCCAGTTCATCGACGGCCAGCTTGACACCGCGGGCGAACTCGTCCCACGGCGTGAAGATGGCGGTAATGTCGGGGTTGGCCCGCAGCACGGCCTTGGTCTGGTCGGCGACCGAAGCGGCGACGGAGTCGTTGACAACGCCCCACACCGCTTTTTCGACGATGCCATGTGTTCTGCCGAAGTCCTTCCAGACCTCATAACGCCGGTCCAGGGGAGCAAAGCCGGCCACGTAGACGACGCCGCCCTTGAAGCCGTCGCCCTGATCCCGGACCGCCTGGTCCAGGACCAAACGTGCCATGTCACGGTCGCTTTGCTCGACCTGGGCGATTCTGGGATTGTCCAGGTTCACGTCATAGGCGACGACCTTGATGCCGGCATCGACCGCCTTTTGGGCCACGTCCTTGAGGGCCTCCGGCTTGCCATTGTTGATGATCAGCCCATCGACCTTCAAGGTGATGGCCTGCTCGATCAGTTGGCGTTCGGCATCGGGATCCTGGCGCGCTTCGGAAATGCGCAAGTCGACGCCCAAGGCATCCGCCTGACGCTTGGCGCCGGCTTCGAAAGCCTGGAGCCAGTCGCCGCCGCCAATGAAATTGACGACGGCGATCTTGACGCCGCCTTTGTCGAACGGCGCCGGCGCTGCGGGCAGACCCGCCGCGAGGACCGGAAAAGCCGCCAGCAGGCCGGTGGCCAGGGTGCCGATGACCGGAAACAGGGGTGTTCTCATGGCTGCCGTCCTTTTCGCCTTAGCCAATCCGGTTCATTCCGGGATCCAGGCCGCCGATGCCGCCTTCGACTTGCCGAAGGCCGGGACCTTGGCCGACAGCTCTTCGATGGAGGTGACCCCCGCGGTCGTCAGATCCCGCTGGGTCAAGAGGGTCGGCTCGACGACGATCTGCCGGCCGGGATCCTGGCCCGCCACGGCCAGGGCGGCGGTACGAACCGAGACCGCGCCAACCACGGCAGGATTGGTGGCGACGGTGGCCACCCAGGGGCTGTTCGGTTCGGTGATCTCATGGATGTCGGCGGTCGACACGTCGGCGGAATAAACCTTGACCTTGTCGTTCCGTCCCAACTCTCCCAACGCCAGCTTCACGCCGCGGGCGAATTCGTCGTAGGGAGCGAAAACCACGGTGATCTCGGGATGGGCGCGCAATACCGCCTTGGCTTGATCGGCAACACTGGCGGCCGTCGTGGCGTTGACGGTTCCGAAGCGTGCCACCTCCTCGACGCCGGCGTGCTTCTGCTTGAAGGCGGTCCAGACCTCGTCACGCCGGTCCAGCGGGGCGAAGCCGGCGACATAGACATAAGCAGCCTTGAACCGTTCGCCGTTTTCGCGCAGCGCCTGTTCAAGGGCCAGGCGCGCCAGCAGATGGTCGCTTTGCTCGACCTGGGGAATCTTTGGATTGTCCAAAGTGACGTCGAAGGCGACCACTTTGACACCGGCATCAAGGGCCTTCTGGGCGACATCCCTGAGGCTTTCCGGCAGGCCATGGTCGATGATGATCGCTTTGGCGCCAAGATTGATGGCCTGCTCGATCTGGTCCCGTTCCTCGGTGGCATCCTGTTTGCCGGGGAACACTCTGAGATCGATGCCCAGCTTCCTGGCCTCGGCCTCGGCACCCGACTGGTATGCCTGGAAGAAATCGCCGGCCGAGATATAGCTGACCAGGGCGATCTTCACGTTCCCCTTGTCGAAAGGGGTGGGCGCCCCGGCAAGGCCTGCCGCCATGGCCGGTCCGGCAACCATCGCGGCAAGTCCGAAGCCCAGGGTCCAGCGGGTCAAACGCGCAAACATCGCAGCACTCCATTTCCTGTAAGGACAGAAGGGGAACGGGATCATGCCGGCCGCCTCCCCAGACCATAGGTCAGACCCAGCGCGCCCACCAGAACCGCGCCCTTGACGAAGTCCTGGGTGTAGTAGGGCACGTTCAGCATGGTCAGCCCGTTGAGCAGCACGCCGACGAAGATGGCGCCGACGACGGACCCGAACACATTGGGCCGTCGCGCCGCCAACACGGCGAACCCGATCAGCGAGGCCGCCACCGAATCGAGCAGCAGCGAGGCACCGGAGGAAATGTCGCCGCGCCCAACCCTGGCAGCGACGATGACTCCGCCCAACGATGCCAAGGTGGCTGATATCAGATAGGCCAGGGTCCTGAGACGGGACGTGTTGGCGCCGGCCAGGCGGGCGGCGATCTCGTTGCCGCCGACGGCAAACATCAGCCGCCCGATGCGGGTTCGCTCGGTCAGAACGAAGACGATGATGCCGATGGCCAGCATCAACAGGACCGGGATGGGGGCAATATCGAACAATCGGGACCGTCCGATGGCGAGAAAAGCCGGATCGAAGACGCCGTTGGCCGAGCGGCCCGAGGGCAGGATTAGGCCGGTGGCGATGGACCGGCCGGCGGTCGGAATCAGTTGCAGGCCGGTCAGCAAAAAGTTGACGGCCAGAGTGGCCAACAGATCGGGGACACCGACCCGCACGATCAACAGGGCGTTCAGCAGTCCGACGGCGACGCCGAACAGCAGGGTCAGGGCGACGGTCTCGACTACGCCGAGCCGCCACACCACCATGGCATAGCTGGCCGTCATGACGCTGGAGGCGGCGACCGCTCCGACCGACAGATCGAACCCGCCGACGGCCATGCTGACGGTCACGCCGACCGCCAGGATCGCGACCACGGCGACCGCCTGCAGGACGCTCATGAAGTTGGCAAGCCCGAGAAAGGCCGGTTCCGCCAGGGCAAAGGCCGTCGCCAGGATGGCCAACAGCAGGAACACCGCACCGCGACGCAGGAACGCCGGAAGGCGGCGTAACAGGGCGTGTCGCCCGGATAGAGACGGGGGCGAGGCTTGCGACACCACGGTCATGATCTGGCTCCTGTCGGATCGGGCTGCCGGTCCGCGGCAATCCGGGCAAGGGGGCAGAGCCCGTCGTCGTCAAGAACAAGGATTCGGTCGGCGACCTCCAGGGCCTCCTCCGGATCCGACGTCGCGATCAGGGTGGCGACGTCGCTCTGGGCGCGGACCGCGGCGGCGATGTCGGCACGGGCACCGACGTCGACACCCTGGAACGGTTCGTCCAGCAGCAGCAGATGGGGCAGGACGGCCTGCCAGCGGCCCAGGACGACCTTCTGCTGGTTGCCTCCCGACAGGGTATCCAAGCGGGCGTCGGGTCCGCCGGCGCGGATGCCCAGGCGACGGATGGCGTCCTGGGCATGGCGGCGTTCACAAGCCGATCGCAGGAAGCCGTCGGGGAACCATCGTGCCAGGTGCGGTTGTGCGATGGCGGCGGACACGGTCCCTCCCGGCCAGTCGCCGGGTGTGAACGCGGTCTTGCGCCGGTCTTCGCCGGCCAGGTGGACGCCCCGTGCGATGGCCGCGGCCGGGGACAGTGGGCGCCAGGCTCTGCCCAAAAGGCGGATGTCGCCTTCGACGACCGGATGGGCGCCGAACAGGGTCAGCAGCAGGCGCGACTTTCCGGCGCCCAACGGGCCGGTGATGGCGACCACTTCGCCGGCACGGACGTCGAAGTCCAAAGGTGGTCCATCCCGGTGAAGCCGAAGGGCGGAGACCTGCAGGACAGGAGCGCCGGTGGCTACCCGCGCCGCGACATGGGCGCCGGCCAGCGGTCGGCCGATCATCGTCTCGATGGCCGTCGGAAAATCGATGGGGCGCAGGAAGGTCTGGGCAATGCGCCCGCCGCGCAGCACGGCGACCCGATGGGCAAGTCGCCGAAGGTCCTGGGTCCGATGCGAGATGTAAAGGATGGCCAGGCCACGTGCGGCCAGGCCATCCAGGATCTGGAACAGGCGCTCGCTTTCCGCCGCTGCCAGGCTGGCGGTCGGCTCGTCGAGAATCAACAGGCGGGCGTCGGCGGCCAAGGCGCGGGCGATGGCCACCAACTGGCGATCGGCTGCGCCGATCTCACCGAAGTCCCGATCCAGAGGCAGGTTGAAGCCGACGGAATGGGCAATCGCCCGGGCCTGCCGGCGGATGGCGGCGGGTGAAACGAAGAATCCCGACCGGCCGTCGGCGAAGCGGTCGATCAGCAGGGTTTCGGCGACGGAGAGCCCCGGCGCGCCGGCGCGGTCGGTCGCCTGATGAATGGCGACGATACCCGCCCGGATGGCGTCGCCGGGCGAGGATGGGCGGAAAGGATGGCCGTCCAGGACAAGCTCGCCGACATCGGCCGGCAGGGCCCCCGACAGGATGTTCACCAGGGTCGACTTGCCGGCGCCATTGGCTCCCATCAGGCCGACGATCTCGCCGCCGCTGATGGAAAAATCCACCTGGGTCAAGGCGACGGTCGAGCCGAACCGCTTGGCCAGGTTGTGCGCGGCCAGACTGATCGGCGCGACGGTCCGGCTGGAGCCGGGCAAGGGCAGGTCTTTGGCGGGACGGCAGGGTTTGGATGTCATGGGTGTTATTTTGATTATAAAATATCAATTCAATCAACATGATTTTTTAATAACATAAAATATACGTTAAATTTGACGGCGAAAGCCGTTCCGGCCGAAATGCCGTCCGGTACGGCTTCGTCGTGCTCCCGATGGCGCGGGGCGCAGCCCTCGTTGTCATGGCCGGAGACGTTGGCCATTGGACAAAAAGGAATGATCCGGAGAAGAGGACGGGCCTATGACGGTTGGAGTGTGAAGCTGATGCCTGAGACTGCTCTTGGGGACTCCGTGTCCTGGTATCTTTACGTGCTGGTGAATCCGGATGGCATCGCCTATACCGGGATCGCCAAGGATGTCGCCTTGCGGTTGCGGCAGCATAACAGCGGAACCGGAGCCCGCTTCACCCGTGGGCGAGGGCCTTGGCGGATCCTTCATGTGGAAGGACCGATGGGGCAGGGGGACGCCCTGCGCCGTGAGCGGCGGGTCAAACGGGACCGGGCCTTCAAGGCCGGCCTCAAGGCAACGTCGGCACCGTTTCTGACCCATCCACGGGAGCTGCCGCGGAGCGGCGGAGCCTACCTGCTGTTGCTGGTCCTGGCCCGAGAGCTTCCGGTCCGCCTGCCGGGGCGGGCCGACGCCGTCCTGGCCGCCAGCCGCTATCTCTACTGCGGCAGTGCCAGGGGACCGGGAGGCATTGCCGCCCGGGTCGGACGTCACATGCGCCCTGACAAGACGGTGCGTTGGCATATCGACCAGTTGAGCTTGGCCGGCCAGGTGATTGGGGCCTGGGTTTTCCCCGACGGCGACGAATGCCGTCTGGTCGCTGCCCTGGCCGAAATGCCCGTCCCGCTGCCCGGTTTCGGCAGTTCCGATTGCAAGATCTGCCCAAGCCATCTCAAGGTCTGGCCGCCCGGCATCGCCCTGCCGGCGTTCCTTGCCCCGCCGGGTCAGCTCGTCTGAGCGGCCGAAAGAGCCGAGTGGACTGGGACCGGCGGGGACGGATGACGGCCGTCCCCGCGGCAACTGGTTAGATCAGGTCGCCAAGCGGTTGCGGCACCAGCAGGCTATAAAGGAAGTCAAGTGTTTCCGTGGCGTAGGACTGGGCGGTGAAGGCCGGCGAGGGCTTTCTGTCCTTGCCTGACTGTCCCCCAAGCCGGACGGTGTTGCCTTTACAGAGATTGCCGTCGCGCTCTGGCGCCACCGATCGAGGATCTTTGATCGGCCGGTCGCGTCCGCTAAAGTGGGGCCGACGAAGGACAGGGGGGAGTCTTTGCAGGCATGTTTCAGTCCCAGGCCATCGCTTCCGGCGACAAGCGGATGTTTTTCGAAGAGCTGGGCCGGCAGGCCGGGGGCTTGTTGGCGGGAGAGGCCGACCCGGTGGCCAATGCCGCCAATCTGGCCGCCCTGCTGTTCCACCAGATGCCCGACCTGAACTGGGCCGGGTTCTATTTCCTGCAAGGGGATACGCTGGTCCTGGGGCCCTTCCAGGGGTTGCCGGCCTGCATCCGGATCGCCAATGGGCGCGGCGTCTGCGGCACCGCCGTCAGCCAGCGCCGCGCGATCCTGGTGCCCGACGTCCATGCCTTCGCCGGCCATATCGCCTGTGATGCGGCGTCCCGTGCCGAACTGGTGGTGCCGCTTCTCCACCAGCAGACCGTTCTGGGCGTGATCGACCTCGACAGCCCCACACCCGGTCGATTCGACAGCCGGGATCAGGCCGGCCTCGAGGCCCTGGCTGCCCTCTATCTTGACGCCAGCGGAGCGACCGCGGCCCGTTGGTTGGCGGGAACGACGTCATGATCATGTCTTGTTTGGAAACAATGTTTCCCAGTTTTCGCGGTTAACATCGGGACCGATCGCCATCATCTTTGCCTGTGCGGCGGTTGCCGCCTTGCACAAGGAAAGACATGATGACCCAGTCCCCTTCCGCCCTCTTCGCCGGGCTGTCCGACCGGCCGCGGATGCCGGCGCTGTTCGTTGGCCACGGCAACCCGATGTTTGCCATCGAGGACAACGACTATACGCGCGCCTGGCGCGAGGTCGGACGGGCGCTGCCACGACCCCGGGCGATTCTGGCTGTGTCGGCCCACTGGATGACCCGGGGGCGGACCCTGGTTCACGTCGGGGAAACGCCGCGGACCATCCACGACTTCGGAGGATTCCCAGAGGCGCTGTATGCCTGCCGATATCCCGCTGCCGGGGCGCCCGCGGTGGCCGGAGAGATCATCGATTTGGTCCGGACCCACGCGGTCGAGCCCGACCGCGACTGGGGGCTGGACCACGGAACCTGGGCGATCCTGACCCATATGTTTCCCGATGCCGACGTGCCGGTGTTGCAGGTGTCGGTGGATCAGGATCTGGCAGCGGCGCCCCGCCATTTTCTCGACCTTGGCACCGCGTTGGCGCCCCTTCGCGACCAGGGTGTTCTGATCCTGGCCAGTGGCAATCTGGTGCACAATCTGCGGGCGATGGACTGGTCCGGCGGCCCGCCCCATGACTGGGCGCAGGCTTTCGACAGTGACGTGGCGGCGGCCATTGCCGAACGCGATCTGGACCGCTTGTGCGATCCGGCCCGCTTCGGCAAGGCGGCGCGGCTGGCGCATCCGACCTGGGATCACTATTGGCCGATGCTGTTTGCCCTGGGGGCGGCCGAGAGCGGCGACGACATCCGCTTTTTCAACGCGTCCATCGACATGGGCTCCATTTCGATGCGTTCGTTCCTGGTCGCTTGAAAGGCAAAGCCCGGGCTGGGGCATGTCAGGCGTATCGCCAGCTGCCTGGTTTGCGCGGTTGTCAATCGAAGGACGTCGTGCCCGGCCTTGGGCCGGGCATCCCCGCCCCCGTACAGGTCACCGTCGTTCGTCGTTACCACTTGGATGGCCGTGCCCAGCACGGCCATGACGGCTCCTGGGTCATATCGCGGTTTCCATCCGGGTCTAGAACGACGACTTGACGGTGAAGAAGTACTCCCGCGGAGCCAGCGGGTAGGCCGCGTAGGTGTTGGTGGCGTAACCCACCGAAACCGTGGAAAAGGCCTTGGTGTTGGTCAGGTTGGTGATGTTGAAGGCCAACTGCAGATCCTTGACGTCGGGAATGATGTTGTCGTCGACGGTGTAGCTCATCTGCAGGTCGAACTGGCGATAGGCCCCGACCGACATGTCGTCGGTGTAGGTCGCGTAGCGGCGGCCGATATAGTTGCCGATCAGACGCAGGTCGGCGTTCTCGTAATTGGCGTCGACATAGAACTTGTCCATCCAGGTGGGATCGCCGGGGACGATCTTGCCCGCGGTACCGACCACCGTGCTGCCGGTGGTGTAATTGTCGTCGTAGGTGGAGCGGTTGTAGGACAGGCCGTTGTAGAAGGAGAAATGCGGGCCGAAATGCAGGGTCACGGCGGCATCGACGCCGTTGGTGGTGACGCTGCCGACGTTCTCCAGGATGGCGACGCCGCCGACAAAGGTGGTCAATGTCGGGTTGGGGTTGATCAGCAATTGGCGGTTGCTGAAATCCACATGGTAAAGGTCGACCTGCCCGCCGATGGCGCTGATCGGCCAGACATCCAGGTGATGGTCGTAACGCCAGCCAAGGTCATAGGTCCAGGATGACTCCGGATGACCGTTTGCCTTGAACAGATTGAAGGCCGACTGGCTGCCCAGGCTCCAGGGCGAGGCGCCGCCAAGGCCATAGGTCATGTATTGGCGCAGGTTCTTCTGGATGTTGACGAACAGCTGGTCATGCGCCGTGATGTCCCACAGGGCACCGAACTGCGGCAGGAAGGGCTCCCGCGTGTCGATCTCGCCGGTCGGCAGGGCCCCGCTGGCGCCGCTGTAGGAGCCCGCCAGGGGTTGCACCGGCATCAGGCCATTGGCGTATTGCAGGCTGGACTTGAAGCCGGCCTGCAGGGTGACGTCCTTGATGACATGCCAGCTATCCTGCAGGTGGGTTTCCAGGACATTGTTGGTGATCAGGCTCTGGACCTGGGTGAACAAGGGGTCGGTGGGAACGTCGTAGGGCGATTCGTCGGCCGACATGGCATACCAGCGCCGCGAGGTGGTGGTGGAGTTGTGTTCGAACCAGGCCCCGGCCTCAAGCTCGTGGTTACCCAGGCGATAGTCCAAGGTCGATTCGACGCCCTCGCGGTCGATGCGGTACTCGGTGGTGCGGATGCCGTAGCCGGTGCCGCCCAGGATCGCCTTCAGGTTCTGTCCGGGATAATAGGGATTGAAGACCGAGGTGTACTCTCCGTAGGGGAAGGCGACGACGCCACGACCGTCGTCGTGGTGGTAGTAGGCCAGGTTCTTCCAGGTGACGTCGTCACTGACGGAGTAGTCGTAGCTGACATAGCTGAGATAGTCGGTGCGCTGGGCGTCGGAAAAATAGTTGCTGTAATTGGCGCCGAGCGACGCGGGCGGCATGCCCTTGGCGTTGAGGTAGGCCTCGGCGGCGCCAATGTTGGGGTAAAGATAGGGGCGGGTATAGGGCACGCCGGTCTGTCCCCGGGTGATGCTGTCCGCGTCCTCGTT
>Ga0326727_10008600_pt1 | contig 25759 bp, 22 predicted proteins | sample MB2enrmetagenome_FD_207643 | JGI IMG/M metagenome (GOLD analysis project Ga0326727, IMG submission 207643) | Lab enriched peat soil microbial communities from McLean, Ithaca, NY, United States - MB29MY | ecosystem: Environmental > Terrestrial > Soil > Wetlands > Peat | place: USA: New York...
ACGTCGCAACACAGGTTCTGCCCCGGCATATGTCCTGGAAATAATAAAACAGCATAGCCACTTGCAAAAGAGGAACGGGTAACTGTTTTCTGCTTGACAACTGACAACCATATCAGGGGCGCATTGCATGCGCCCTGATTGGACGAACAGCAATTCGACCCTACAATTCAGATAGTTAACCACCGAAACAACAAACAAAAACGCGCCCGGCGTATTTACTGGGCGCGTTTTTGTTTGCTGATCGTCAGGGTTCCGGAATCATGCTATCAGGTAAGGGATTACGTCCGCTTCGTTCATGTCATTGGCAACGGAGATGATCTCTTCGCTACCGTTGCAGCGGACCTTGATCCGGCACGGTACCGCCGGCTCAGCCCTGGTGTAACGCAGGAGGATGCGGGCCGCCAGCCCGGTGCCTGCAGGTCCCTGATCGCCGATTATGATGCCTGCCGGCGTGTTGCCGTCCATCCAGGTTATGGCGGTGTCGCCCGGTTGGAGGACGTTTTCCAGCATGACGTTGTCCGCCTCGTTGCGGCCGATGATGATCTTGGTGCGCTCACCGATGCGGAAGTGGCGGCCGATCTTGAGCAGGCGGCAATCACGCAGGTTGAGTTCATCGCTATGGTCGAGGATGTCCCGCACCTTGGGGACAAAGGAAAGTTCGGTCAGAAGGCAGCCGCCGGCGGGGCAGGGGTAGTTCCTGACGTCCATCTCGTCTGCCAGCTCAATCTGTTCTTTGCGGGAACGCCCCTTGATGGCGAGGAGCTTTTCCCGGTCGATCCACCCCTCCCGCTCGGGGAACGTCGGGGCGAAGAATTGGGCCGACAACGGCCGCACCAGCAGGTCTTCCAGGCCACTATCCCGTTCGATAACCCTCATGGCGTCGCGGCGTTGGCTCATGGGACGCTGCCCCAGCACCTCGCCGGTGATGATGAAGTCGGAGCCGCTCTCGACCATGTATTCCTTTGCCCTGCGCAGCAGATAGATGCGGCAATCGATGCAGGGGTTGAGCCCTTTGCCGTAGCCGTGGCGCGGGTTGCGGACCACCTCCAGGTAGTCGAGCCCCTTGTTCATGACCTTGATGGGGATACCGAACTCCTCGGCGACGCGAACCGCCTCGGACTTGCAGCCGGCGTTCTTTCCGGTACAGGTGCAGAAGGGAGAGGTAAAGTTGAGGGCCTCCACGTCAACGCCCATGTCGAGCATCAACCTGACGGCAAGGGTGGAATCAAGCCCACCGGAGAGGAGGGCCAGCGCTTTGCGTTTCATTGTGAACTCCTGGGGCTCCATGATGCGGCCTATCAAGAACAGGTGGTGTCGCGTCACGGGACCGATAGTGTTTTCAGGCGATTATACTTGGTTATATTAGATACTGAGGCGTTTCATCTTTTCGACCAGGGTTGTCCTGTTAATGCCGAGCAGTGCGGCGGCCCTGGCCTTCACCCCTCCAGCCATGGTGAGGGCCTGGGCAATCAATGCTTTTTCTATGGCCGTCAGGGAATCCACCAAGTCGATCCCCTGCTCGGTCAACTCGATGCAGGGTCCATCGGTGACTCTCCCTGGACCGGCGATCCCCGGCGGCAGGTCCTCGAACCTGATGACGTCACCCTCGGTCAGCGCCACGAGCCGCTCCACCAAGTTTTCCAGCTCCCGCACATTGCCCGGCCAGGCATAAGCTTCCAGCGCCTCCAGGGCTGCCTTGTTGATGGTCATGGGGGGATGGGACATCACCCGGCAACACTTTGCCAGGAAATGCTCCACCAACGCCATGATGTCGTGCTGGCGTTCCCGCAGGGGAGGGAGGTGAAGCGGGATGACGTTGAGCCGGTAGTAGAGGTCCTCGCGGAATCTGTTCTGGTGAACCTGTTGTTCAAGGTCCAGGTTGGTGGCTGAGATGATCCGGACGTCAAGTTTGACCGGTTTGTTCGAACCGATCCGTTCCAACTCCTGTTCCTGGAGTACCCGCAAGAGCTTGGTCTGCAGGTGCTGGGGCATGGTGCCGATCTCGTCCAGGAAGATGGTTCCATGGTTGGCTGCCTCGAATTTCCCGGCCTTGTCCCTGATGGCGCCGGTGAAGGCGCCGCGCACATGGCCGAACAGTTCGCTCTCCAGCAGCGTTTCCGGTATGGCTCCGCAGTTGACGGCAATAAACGGCTTTTCCCGGCGGCTGCCGTTGAAGTGGAGTGCCCGGGCGACCAGTTCCTTGCCGGTGCCCGATTCACCGGTGATCAATACCGTCGAGTCGGTCTTGACGATTCGCCCCATCCGCTCGAAGACCAGCTTCATGGCTTTAGAGCTGCCGATGATGTTGCTGAACTCGAAACGGTCCTGGAGCTGTTTGCGCAGGTAGCTGTTCTCGGAAAGGAGCTGCTGCTTCTCCAGAGCCTTGCCGAGGACGATCTTCAACTCGTCGAAGTTGACCGGTTTGGTTATATAGTCAAAGGCGCCTTCCTTCATGGCCCGCACCGCTGTTTCAGCGGAGGCGTGGCCGGTGATGACGATGACCTCGGTGGAAGGGGAGAGGACGCGGGCATTTTGCAGGATGTCAATCCCGTTCTTATCCGGCAGGAACAGGTCTGAGACGATCAGTTTGAACGACTCCTGGGCCATGAGTTCGAGGGCAGCTTCACCGGTGGCAACCGACACGACGCCGTAACCGGCCAATTTAAGGAGCAGTTCCAGAGCCTGTCGCCCTGAGTCGTCGTCGTCGATCAAGAGGATTCGGGTGTCGTGCGCCATCATACGAACCTCGGATGCCGTTTCGTTATTACAGTTTGTTGAAAATCGTAATGAGGAGGCCGGTATGCAAGGCGCAAGCGAGCGAGAATGCGAGGCGTACCCTTCGGTACGTCGAGCTTTTACGCAAGCGGCAACGCCGCAGACCGGCCCCGCAATAGATTTTCAACAAACTGTCAGACATTGAAGCGGAAATGCATTACATCGCCGTCCTTAACCACGTACTCTTTACCTTCCAACCGCATGAGCCCTTTTTCCTTGGCCCCGGCTTCGCCGTTGCAGGAGACGAAGTCCTGGTAGGCGATCACTTCGGCGCGGATAAACCCCTTTTCAAAGTCGGAATGGATCACGCCGGCGGCCTGGGGCGCCTTGGTGCCGTTGACAATGGTCCAGGCCCGTACTTCTTTGACTCCGGCGGTAAAATAGGTGATCAGACCCAAGAGTTCGTAGCCGCTGCGGATCAGACGGTCCAGTCCCGGTTCTTCCAGTCCCATGTCGTGGAGAAATGCCTGTTTCTCCTCTCCATCCAGCTCTGATATCTCGGCTTCGAGCTTGCCGCAGATCACCACCGCCCCGGCACCTTCCGCTGCTGCGATCTCCCGTACCCTGGCCACAAAGGAGTGTTCGCCGTGCAGGTCGTCCTCCGCTACGTTTGCCACGTACAGGACCGGTTTGTCGGTCAAAAGGTGCAGGTCGCGCAGCCAAAGCCGCTCATCCTCGTTTTCCGCCACGCCGCGAAGTTTTCTGACCTGTTCCAGAAGCCCCTTGACCCGTTGATAAAAGGCAACCTCGTCCTTTGCCTTCTTGTCTCCGCTGCGCGCCATCTTTTCGGCGCGCTGGATCTTTTTGTCCACAGTGTCCAGATCGGCCAGGGCCAGCTCGGTATTTATCACTTCGATGTCATCTGCCGGCGAGACCCGGCCACTGACATGCACCACGTTATCGTCGTCGAAACAGCGCACCACGTGGACGATGGCATCCACGCTACGGATGTGGCCCAGGAACTGGTTCCCGAGACCTTCTCCCGAACTGGCGCCTTTGACCAGGCCAGCGATGTCAACGAACTCAATGGTGGTGGGTTGGATCTTTTGCGGCTTGACGATGGCGGATAGCAGATCCATGCGGGGATCGGGCACCTGAACGATTCCCACGTTGGGATCGATGGTGCAGAAAGGGTAGTTGGCCGATTCGGCGCCTGCCGAGGTCAGCGCATTGAAGATGGTGGACTTGCCAACATTGGGAAGCCCGACAATGCCGCAGTTAAAACCCATGATTTCACCCTTGTTATTTTCTATTCAAACGTCATGTTTGCAACGGAGCCACTGAGACACGGAGAGTGCCAAAAACAGAACCTGCATAGTTCCTCCCCCCAGCGGGGGGAGGTTAGGAGGGGGGATTCCTCAGATTTGCAACCTTTTGCCCCCTCCCTAACCCTCCCCCGCTGGGGGAGGGGATCTTCGATTTTCCTCAGTGTCTCCGTGTCTCAGTGGCAGATTTTGCCGTTTACTTTTCCACGAAATTACGGTTGTTGAACATGCTCATTGCCTTGGGCAGCCCCTCGTCCAACATCATCTCCAGCATATCCAGCCCGCCGTCCAGCACCAGGGGAAAGGTTTCCATCTGTTCCGGCGGGATATGCCCCAGCACGTAATTGGCCGTATCGCCGTGAACCGGCTTGCCGATACCGATACGCAGCCTGATAAAATCTCCCTTGCCGAGTTGCTCCATGATGGAACGCAGGCCGTTGTGCCCGCCATGTCCGCCCCCTTGCTTGAAACGTGCCGTTCCGAAAGGCAGGTCGAGCTCGTCATGGACGACGATAAGGTGCGACAGGGGAATTTTGTAAAACTGGAGCGCCTGCATGACCGACCTGCCGGAGAGGTTCATGAAGGTCTGCGGCTTGAGCAGAACCAGGCGGCTGTCACCGCGGTTCCATTCGCCCGCCAGTCCGGAAAAGGATTTGCGGGTAATGGCAATGTTTTCCAGGTGAGCCAGGCGGTCCAAAAAAAGGAAACCCGCATTGTGGCGGGTCCATTGATACGTGGGGCCGGGATTGCCCAGCCCCGCTATGAGTAGCGTCTTCATGAAAGGTGAACGGACCCGTCTAAGCGGTTGCTCCGGCGGGGGCCTCTTCTTCCTTGACCCTGCCGAGGACGCTGACCACGGGGGTTTTGGGGTTTTCCAGCAATTTGACCCCTTCCGGAAGAGCAATTTCATTGACGTGGATCGAGTGGGCGATCTGGAGATCGGTGATGTCGATCTCGATGTGGTCGGGGATGTTGCCCGGCAAACACTCCACGTGCAATTCGTGATGGGCCAGGTCCAGCAATCCGCCTTCCTTGACCCCTGCTGCGGCGCCCTTCAGGACGACCGGAACCGTGACGCGCAGCTTTTCGTTCATGTTGATGCGGTGGAGATCGACGTGACGGTAGGTGCCCTTGAGCGCATCGCGCTGCATGTCGGCAATAATGGCCATGCTCTGATCGAGGCTACCGCCCCCCACCAGGGTGATCAGGTTGTTCTGGCCGCCTTCTCCGGCTAGAGCGTTCTGAAGATCCCGGTATTTGATGCTTACCGCAACCGGATCCATTCCCTTGCCGTACACGACGCCGGGAACCATATCGGCATTCCTCAACTGGTGGCTGATACCCTTGCCGGTCTTTGATCTCAGTTCGATGTTCATCAGTTTCTGTTGCATACTGTTCCTCCCAAGTAGTGATGGGGCTGGCCCCATCCTGTACATTTATAGAAATATATCCTGAATGTCATGAACGGTTAATTCGAACCAACCGCACTGGGCACTATACAAATAGTGAACTGACGGACTCATCCTCGTGGATGCGCCGGATGGCCTCTGCCAGAAGGCCCGAAACGGACAGCATCGTGATCTTTGATGTCAAGGTTTCCTTGTCTCCCAGCGGGATGGTGTCGGTCAGCACGATCTCGGCGATATCCGAATTGTTGATACGCTCGATGGCCGGGCCGGAGAGCACGCCGTGGGTGGCGCAGGCGTAGACGGCGGTGGCGCCGTTATCTTTGAGCGCTTTGGCCGCTTGGGTCAGCGTTCCGGCAGTATCAACCATGTCGTCCAGGATGACGGCGATCTTGTTGCGCACATCGCCGATCAGGTGCATGACCTCGGCTACGTTGGGGCCGGTGCGGCGTTTGTCGATCACCGCCAGGGAGCATTCCAGCCGTTTGGCAAAGGCCCGGGCGCGTTCGGTGCCGCCAGCATCCGGGCTCACCATCACGACTGGTTGGCCGTCGAAACGGTTTTTCAGATGATTGAGGATAACGGGCGCTGCATAGAGATTGTCCACCGGGATGTCAAAAAATCCCTGGATCTGGCCGGCATGCAGATCCACCGTCACCACCCGGTCGATCCCGGCCTTGGTTATCAGGTCGGCAACAAGCTTGGCGGTGATCGGGGTGCGAGGCGCGGCCTTGCGATCCTGTCGGGCATAGCCGTAATAGGGAATCACGGCGGTGATTGTCGCCGCGGAGGCACGTTTAAGTGCATCGGTCATGACCAGCAGTTCCATCAGGTTGTCGTTAGTCGGGGCGCAGGTGGCCTGGATGACATAGACATCTCGGCCACGAACGTTTTCGTTGATTTCAACCATGACTTCGCCGTCCGAAAACCTGCGCACTCGGGCCGCACCCAGCGGAACCGTAAGGGCATCGCAAATCTTCAGGGCAAGGGCGGGGTTGGAATTGCCGGAAAAGACTTTAATCTTGTCGAGCATTATTGTTTGTCTGCCTCTCTGCCGAAAAGGATCAAACCGGGCTCTGCGCGCGGAAATCCCTGTATTTCCAAAAAGGAAATGAAAGATATACTAAAACGCCCGCCAAAATGCAACCTCTTTCAATCATGTACCGCTTATTCCTGTCGGCAGTACGATGCCCTCATCCAGGGCAAAGAGAAGAAAACGTCTGATCTCGTCAGGCAGAAGCCCCAATCCGGCTGCCACATCCTCGGCCCGGTTCCTGCCGTCCAAACGTTCCAGAAGTCGGAAATAAGGCTCGGCCAGGGACTCGGTGCTGACCCCGTCGCTTCCAGGGTAGATGGCGGCAAAGGAACCAACGGGGGTCAGGGCGTTGGCCAAGCGGCGGATATCCGGCACGCCGGCATCAAGTATCTCCAGGATTGCATAGTGGAATTCCGCCAGCCGGACCGAACCTGCCAGACGCAGGGGCGTTTGCATAAGCCTGCCCGTGTCTCTCTTTCGGTTCGGCAGCCGTTCCGGCGGGGTCATCAGGGCGGCCGCATAGTGGTAGTGATAGTCCACAAGGTCGAGAACCATCGGGAGGAACCGTTTAAGGCCCGGCCGGCTGAACGTGCAGCCCAGGAAGTTCCGTTGGAGTTGCCAGACCTCCTGGTCGTCCAGGTCACTTTCACCTATCCGGCTGCCTGTCTCCGCCAGCAGCCACTCCGAAAAACGGTGCAGAAAACCACTGGGGGACACCTTGAGGGGTTTGGCAACCTCAATGAACCAGGCTACGGCTTTGCCGCGGGTGTAGAAAATATCGCAGGCCGTTGCCAGGTGCTGCGCCGTGGTCATGTCGTCGGCCGTGAAGGTAGGGGAGGAGAGGAGAGTGTAGGGAGGGGAGGAGAGGTGTTTGAGCCCGATGGCGGCGCTCCGGTCGGCAAGAGGGGTGCCGGGCAGCACCGCCAGGGGAAAGATATCGAGGTGATTGGGGTAGAGCGACAGGGCAAAGTCCAGGCTGCGGCGGAAACCTGCCAGGGTATCGCCGGGCAGGCCGTAGATCAGGTCGAAGCCGAATACGGCGCCGCTTTGGTTAAGCAGGTTGATCCGAGCGACAAAATCGTCGGCCCGGAACGAGCGTCCAACCCCTTGCAGCACTCGGCTGTCGGAGCTTTGCAGGCCGATCTGCAAAGAGCAGGTGATCTGCGCGAAGAGTCTGGCCAGTTCCGGGTCGATGAATTCGCTACGAACCTCAAAGTGAAAATGTATGCCGGGCGCGACTCTTCCGATCAGTCTCAGGATGGCCTTAGCCCTTCTGACATCCTGGTTGAACGTGGAATCGAGCACAAAGACCTGGGAGACCCCGCCTTTGGCGAAATGATGCAGCTCGGACTCGATCCGTTCCAGAGAGAACCGCCGAACGCCGTGCTGTCCGCGGGAGTCGAAACAGAAATCGCAGCTAAAGCCGCACCCGCGTGAGAGTTGCCACAGGATACCCGAATAACGGCCGCAGTCCAGGATGCCTTCCAGGTAGGGGGACGGGATAGAGTCAAGATCGGCCAGGGGCGTTGAAGGGGAGAAAGGGTGCGCCGCTCCCTTCATGAGTATGCCGGGGATGCGCTCCAGTGGTTGGTTGTCCTTCACCCGCGCGCAGAGGGCTGCAAAAGATTTTTCACCTTTGCCCACGATGACCAGGTCCAGCGCCGAACCGTCAAGCACTCCGTGGGGATCGGCCGTCGCTTCCGGCCCTCCGGCGAAGAGCAGCGCCTCCGGCATGCAGCGACGCAACTCCGCCGCGATTTCCAGGCAGGCGGCTCGGTTCCACAGATACAGAGAAAAACCGACCGCAGCAGGCTGCGATTCCGCCAGTTTGTCGGCGCACGCACGCGTATCGTCGCCGCAATAGAACTCCACCAGCTCTATCTCCAGGGCTGTCTGAGCTGCAAAGCCTTTCAGGAAGGCGTTGGCAAGGGGGACCGCCTGAGGGGACGGAGCGGAATGAAGCGAGACAAGTACGATGCGCACGGGCGCGAATCCTTTTACAGGCATTGGTATTTCTACTACGTGCTGAGGCCAAAGTCAATAGTAAAATCAATGAGTTTGCCCCTGTGAGGCCGTGATGTTCCAGGCGTGTCGGTTCGCTGTTTACACAATAAACACCCTGAAACAGGCGAACTAATATACGTAAGTTGCTGTCAAGTGGCATTTTTATTGACAATTTGTGATTGTTTTATGATATGTATAAAAAAACTGGAGGAAGTAGTATTTTTTATTAACCTGGGAGGGACTGCCACATGGGTCTGGCCTGGTCGATGAGAAGAAGCAATGCTCTAATTCATTTTCAGGGGCCTTCGTTACGAAGGACAATTCATAAATTCGAAAGGAGAGCACAATGACCAAGGCAGAGCTGGCAGTAAAGATCGCAGAGGCGGCAGGAATCACCAAGGCGCAGGCTGAAAAGGCCCTTAAGGGGTTCATCAATGCTACAACCGCAGCACTCAGGAGTGGCGAAAAGGTCACCTTGATCGGCTTCGGCACCTTCAGTTCGGTCACGCGAAAGGCTCGTACCGGCAGGAATCCCCAGACCGGGAAGGCTCTTAAGATTCCAGCCAAGACCGTTGGGAAGTTCTCCGCAGGCAAACCCTTGAAAGACCTTAAGGCTCCTGTTCAGAAGAAGGCCGCTCCCAAAAAGGCTGCGGCACCCAAGAAAGCGGCTCCCCAAAAGGCCAAAAAGAAATAGCCCCGAATAAAGATGGGCCTTCTTCTGGCCCGTGATGGCCGGGAACCAGACATGCCAAAGGCCGTTTTCCAACAGAAAACGGCCTTTGTTTTTTTTATTTTCTTCCACAACGGCAGGCAAAGGGGAAACAGCGTATGGATGACAGTCAAACCCCTGATGTATCAACATTCGGACCCGGGCTTGCCGTGATTCGCAGGCGTCGCATATTTTTTTTTGCTACGGTCGCAATCTATATACCGGCCATATGGGTAATCCATTCGATTTCGCCCACCTATCGCACCATGGGCACCGCCGTCGGGGTTTGGGTTGTTATCCTCGTCGTCACCATGTTCAGGTCAGCCGTTTGTGTATGTCCCCGCTGTGGAAACCTTTTTCATGTCAACGGCATGACCCTTCTCTATCTGCGAAAATGTCTCCATTGTCAGCTTCACGTAAACGCAGACAAAAAAACATAGATTGCTGAAGTAATTCAATTCAGCCCAATTTGCTGTTCACACTTCAGATGCAATTTCTTTATTTCTTCCTTGCAACTTTAGATGACGTAACTGGCGGCTTTGACTCTTGTATCTTCGCTGGAACAGCGGCTTTCTTTCTCACAGCAGGCACAGCTGCCTTGGCCTTCACAGCTGGCACACTGGGCTTAACCCTAACGCTTGGTACGGGAGACTTCTTGCCCTTTTCATTAGCAGCCCTTGTTGCCCTGGCCTTAGCCAGATTATCTCCAAGCTTTCTATCAAGAGCACCCTGTCTCCTGGATTCAGAATAGCTCTTGGCCGTTAAAGATATTGAGGACGGTATGTTGAACTGTTTCCTGTATTGACCGGGTTTCAGGTCGTGGGCTTGCGTCAGGTGTCTCTTGAGGGTCTTGAATCCTCCCTTGCCGCAAACCAGACAGATCACTTCATTCTTCTTGAAAGCCTGCTTGATGGTCAGTTGCTTGGGTTGATCAGTCTCAGCAGATAACCCATTCTCAAGTGTTTTAAGGGTTGCATGGACCGTTTGAAGTTCCTGGAGCATTTCATCAGAGGTCATTTGCATGTTTGTTACGTGGGCTGAAACGATATCCGCTGTCAGTTCTAAAAGTGTTGGCATTGAGAATTCTCCTGTTAGTTTAATTATGCTATTCAATCAATCCCATTGACCAATCATTGATTGACAATCTTTCGCAGTATCGGACTCGGTTTGAATTTCAGTACTCGCCTTGCTTCGAGAATGAGGTCTTCACCAGTTTGCGGGTTCCTGCCTTTACGGTCTTTCTTCTGCTTAACCGCAAACTTGCCAAACCCGGATATCATAATGTCCTCACCATTCTCAAGGGTGTCCTTCATTATGGAAAACACCAATTCAAACATATCAACAGCTTCCGGCTTGGAAAACCCGGTATTGATCATTATGCGCTCTACGATATCTGCTTTGGTCATGTTTCCTGGACTCCTATATCTGAATGGCCTTGGAAGGCGATGATGGTGCTGATGGCTCCATGTCGGTATTTGGCTCTGGCGATTGCAGGTAATACGCTAGTGTCATTACGATTGGGAAGATCAATATGCAAATGAGCACAAGCCTGCCAACAGGGTAATATGTCCTTCTCTGATTACGACCGATAAGGTAATAGAGCACTGTCCCCACCGGAGGGAAAAAGCAGAGTGCCAGTATCCAGATGATCTTTATTGCAAACGTCTTAAAGTTATTTATTGTTGCATCTGCCAGTGCGTAGAGCCATATTATTGAAGGAAGTGTTATGAGAGCGACAACAACCAACAGCATTATTAAGGTCATAAATTTTAAACGTTACCTTCCGTCATCCCTAAGCTCATTAATGATCTCAACGATCTTAGATAGAGCCATTATTTCCTCAAATACTTTAGACCGATCTTGTTATATCACTCTCGTAGAGGCTGTCAATAACAATCAATCATTCAAAGGGTATAATTGGGGTATACTATTGGAGGGGAGATTGCAGATATGAAACTGCTCAGAACCAAAATATGGAACTGGTGGGATGTTTGGCTGCTGAAGTGGTGTGCCTTCTTATTTGGTATAGCTGCGGGTGCTTACTTCCATGAATTAGTTAAGCCGTACATTTGGGTTATCCTTGTTGCAGCAATTATACTGACAATCAGACCTGTAATTGCTTACTGGAAGGATTAACCGACCTGCCTGCGTCAATATCTGCATCAGGTGAGCAAACAGGAGATTAGCGGCTAAGCTAACCTACTGTAATTATTGGTTGTGGTGCCAGGGATCGAACCTGGGAATGCCGGAATCAAAAATAAAAGGCCCGCCTCTGAACACTGAGGCCGGCCTTTTTACAATTCAGGCGGGAAACCTTTTTACAGTCCCTTGAGATCCTTGCCGGGGGTAAACTTCCCGCTCTTCGAAGCAGCGATCTTGAGTGGAGCGCCCGTCTGAGGATTACGGCCTTCCCTGGCCGCCCTGGCAGCAACCGAGAACGTCCCGAAACCAACCAGCGCGACCTTGTCGCCGGCCTTGAGGGCCTTGGTTACGGCTCCGGTAAAGGCGCTCAAGGCTTCGGCCGCCTGGGCCTGAGTAAGTCCTGATTCTTCAGCTATCTCTTTCACCAATTCTGCTTTCGTCATGATCGAATCCTCCTATTGATATTTCGCCCCAAGAGCGGGACTATGAGCTGATAATAGGCGCTTTGCAGCATGTGTGCAAGTAAAAGAGTCCAATCTCGGCCCTGCATGCCCTAGGAGGTTGTTGAAAAACAGCCATCTCGGCCTTCGTCCTCGAAAGCCCTTTCGTGCGGCGTAGCGCCCGGCCTTCGCAGCCAAAGCTGCTTCGGCGGAGTAGGCCTGCTACGCCTCCTCAGGGCCTTTAGCAGAACCGTTCCGGTTCTGTCCCTGTGGGATGAACTCCGCTCCGCTTCGTCACCGATAATCGCCTCCGGCGATTATACTGCGGGTGCGACGATCTGACTATTTTTGAACAACCTGGGTTTTTCAACAGCCTGCTAGTGGACCTTCCTGAAGAGCGTCCATAACGAGAACGATGCATCCACAAGCATCCAGATCACCAGTACCCGGGCCGCAACCGTAAAACCATAGGCATTGAACAAAAGGGCCAGCCAGGTGTAGACCCCAACCAGCAGTGAAATGGACATCTTCCCAAACCTCAGGAGCTGCGACAGATTGCCTCCTGATGGCTTGACATATCTGGCCACCAGAAGCGGCAGGGCCTTGTAATCGATCGCGGCGCAGAGCATCGCCAAGACAATGGTAATCAGCAGCATACTATTGTTGCCGGCCCAGACTTCTATCCCTTCAAGTTGATGGATTGGCATTCGTCTTCTTTCCGCTCGGTCTTGGTTTCCTCGCCTTGCCGGCTGCACTATTCCCCTGTTTGGTGGCCTTGCCCTTGTCATCGCCTTTTGTGGTTTTCCCCAGCAATCCATCAATATACGCCGACATTGCCCGCGACGACTCAAGGGCCTCCTTGGGGATTTCTTTGTCGTGTTTCTTCGCCAGATCCTCTCCAAACTTCATCTGGGCAGGGGAGGGGGGGTAGACCCCTCCTGGACCAGCGGCCGCCCGTTGGGCAGGCCGTGCGAACTGCATCTTGCCATGCACCCCTTTGACGAAGCTGACCCAGGAGGCATGCCCGTCTTCCACCTTGTCCAGGTATTCTTCCATCTTCTTTGTCAGCTCCAGATCGATCACCCAGGGATGCTCCTTGACAAGGAAGTCAAAGAGCCTCTCGGCAACGGTGGTGGCGTGAATTTTTCCCCGCTTGATCTCGACATAGCCCCTGGTCTTGATCGTACCCATGATCGAGGCGTACGTGGAAGGCCTGCCGATCCCGTGCTTCTCCAGGGCCTTGACCAGGGTGGCCTCGCTGTAGCGGCCCGGCGGCTTTGTCTGCTTTTCATCCAGCTTCTGGCCGGTCTTCGGGACCGACTCCCCGTTCACCAGGGCAGGAAGGCTCTGGTCTTTATCGTCCTCTTCGTCCTTGTCACCCTCTTTGACCTCGCTGTAGACCTTCAGGAATCCATCGAATTTCATGATCCGGCCGGAGGCCTTGAAGGGCTCTCCGGCACACGTGATATCGACTGTCGTGCTGTCATACACGGCCGGCGCCATCTGCGAAGCTATTGTCCGGCGATAGATCAGGGTGTACAGCCGCTCGTGATCCGGCCCCAGCCCTTCTTTCGAGATAAGCGCGGAGATCTCGCCGGACCGGTGCATATGGGTGGGGCGGATGGCTTCGTGGGCGTCGGCCTGGGAGTTTTTCGACTTGTAGGTGTTGGGGGACTTTGGTAGGTATGACGGCCCCAAGGAGCGGCCTACGTGGTTGCGGATGTCGGCAATGAATTCGTCGGCGATCCGGACGCTGTCGGTGCGGTGGTAGCTGATCAGGCCGGCCTCGAACAACTGCTGGGCCAGCTTCATGGCGGTCTCTGGGGAGATCTTGAGTTGGGAGGAGGCCGCAGCCTGCATGTCCACGGTGGTGAACGGCGCCTTGGGGTTCTGCCTGGTCTCCTTGGTCTCCACCTTGAGGATTTCGGCAGACCGGGCAGAGGTGACCGCTTGCAGTATCGTTTCGGCCTTGGCCTTATCCGTAAGGTTGCCACCCTTGTGCGTGGCGGTGAACGAGACTTCGCCTTTTTGGAGGGTGATGGAGACGACATAAAAGGGTTCGGCCTTGTGGTTCCGAATCTCCCTTTCCCGTTCGACACACAATCTGACCGCCGGGGCCTGCACCCGGCCAACGGAGAACTTGCCCTTGAGTCTGTTGCTGGCGATCGGGGAGAGGATATAGCCAACCACCCGGTCACCAACCCGTCGGCCAAGGAAGGCATTGTACAGCCCTGCATTGGTGTTGGCCCAGGGGATAGACTTCTTCATGGCATCGTCGATGCCCTTCTGGGTGATCTCGTGGATTTCCAGGCGATGACAACTCTTCGCAACCTTGGCGACTTCATCATGGACATGCGTCCCGATAGCGAACCCTTCCCGGTCCGGGTCGGTCGCGATGTACACATCCTGGCCCTTGGCGGCCGCCACGATCTGTTTGATGCGGTCCCTCTTGCCGGAGTCCAGGATGAACGTCGGGGCGTAGGTGTCCAGATCCACTCCCATGGCGTCACTGGGCAGATCCTTGAAATGCCCGACGGTGGCCAGAACCTTGGCATTCAGATAGGACTGAATCTTTTTGATTTTGTTTGGTGATTCGATCACCAGCAGCATGGCGTCCCTTTCTCAGCAAGCATATCGTACCGACAAACGGGCACGTTTTCCAGGGGAAATTCAGAAGGCCTGGTCACGATACGCAGGATGTTGGACTGGGGGCTCAGCAGGGTGGGGTGGCAGTCATGGTATCGCCCATTCTTGGTCATGGAGACACATGACGGCAAGCGGGCCTTCTCAGGATCATTTGACAATACCCTGAAGATATGGGACCTAGAGACTGGTCAGGAGATAAGGAGTCTCAAGGGACATACTGAGAGTGTCGAAGCCGTAGCGATGACGCCTGACGGCAGTCGAGCCGTCTCAGGTTCAAATCAGTAAATAGGCACTCGCGAAATAAAAAAACGGATTACGCAATGAACGTAACCCGCTGTTTTTATTGGCTGGGGCGCCAGGGATCGAACCTGGGAATGCCGGAATCAAAATCCGGTGCCTTACCGCTTGGCGACGCCCCAACAAGCAAGGAGAAAGGATCGTATCAGATGGTCTCGACAACGGCTGTAAACCAGCCCGTGTCATGGCTCAGAACGGTACGAGCCCGTTCGGCGCTTTCCCGGTCCCGGAAGAGGCCGAAAACGGTAGGGCCGCTGCCGGACATCATGGCCCCTGCCGCACCTTCGTGAAGCATGGTTTCCTTGATCTCGGCGATCACGGGGAAAGCGGGGATGGTCACCGCTTCGAGGTCGTTTGAGAAGATTGAGCAGATATCCTCAATACTCCGGAAAAGCTCGGGGAGTTTATCCAGACCTGCCTGGTTTGTCAACTGTAAACTTCGATAAACCCAGGCCGTGGAGACATGCACGCCGGGATTTACCAGCAACACCCATGCGGCAGGCATGGCCGGCATGGGGGTGAGATCTTCGCCGATACCCTCCGCCAGGGCGGTTCTTTGGAAGATGAAGAAGGGGACGTCTGCCCCCAGGGTGACGCCTATCTCCATCAGGCGTTGTTCTGAGAGCGCCAGGCCCAGCAATTCGTTCATGCCCATCAACACCGTGGCGGCATCACTGCTGCCACCGCCCAGCCCGGCCGCAACCGGGATATTCTTGGTAATATCGATGATTGCTCCCGGCCCGTGATCCGCAAGGTCGAGCATGGCGCGGGCCGCCTTCCAGGCGATGTTTCCCGGCCCATCGGGAACGCCTTTCCTGCCGCAGGTGACGCTGATATCGGGGGTCTCGGTCAGGGTAATGGCGATGGTGTCGCACAGGTTGACCCGCTGCATGACCATGCGCAGATCATGGTAGCCGTCAGGGCGGCGGCGGATCACATCCAGGCGGTAGTTGACCTTGGCCGGGGCTTGCAACGTAAGGCTCTTCACATTCACTCCATTTTTGCGGGCCGCATTCCCGCGGTGATGTCGGCTTTAGCTTCAATCCGGAAACTCCGGATGGGAACTACTTAACGCAAGAGCCGCACGAAAGGCAAGGCCGAAGTGGAATTCGGCGTGGTTTCAACAGCCTATCTGATGCAAACCCGCCGCACCTCGTGGATATCGGTTAGCCCTTGCAACACCTTGATGATGCCGTCCTGCTTGAGGCTGGTCATGCCGTCCAACACCGCCTGCTCGTAGATGGAATCCGTATGCGCCCGGCGCCTGATCAGGTTTTTAAGCTGGGTGGTACAGTCCAGCACCTCGTGGATGCCAAGCCGGCCGCGATAACCGCTATGTCCGCAGCGTTCGCAGCCTACCGCCCGGTACAGGGTCTGTCCCTCCCGTTTCAGGCCGCTCAGGGCGAATTCATCCTGTCCGTATTCGTCGATGTACTCGTTGATTTCAGATTCCGTGGGCTGATAACTCTCCTTGCAGTCGGTGCAGAGCCTGCGGGCCAGGCGCTGGGCCAGGACGCAGAGCAGGGAATCGGAAAAACCGTAGGGATCGAGTCCCATCTCCAGAAGCCGGGTAACCGTCTCGGTCGCTGAATTGGTGTGCAGCGTCGAAAACACCAGGTGGCCGGTCAGGGAGGCTTCAACGGCAATGCTGGCCGTTTCTTCGTCGCGCATCTCGCCGACCATAATGACGTCCGGATCGAGGCGCAGGAATGAACGCAGTGCGGTGGCGAAGGTGAAGCCGATGCGCGGGTTGACCTGTACCTGGCGCAGGCCCGGCTGGGTGATCTCCACCGGGTCCTCTGCAGTCCAGATCTTACGGTTGGGATGGTTGATCGTGGCCAGGGCCGAATGAAGGGTAGTGGTCTTGCCGGAACCGGTCGGGCCGACGACCAGCACCAGGCCGTGGGGACTCTTGAGCGCCTTCTCAAAAACATACCTGTTGCGGTCGGACAGGACCTGGTCCTTGAAGCTGATCGGTTCGCCGCTGGACAGGACCCTGATGACGATGTCCTCAAGCCCGCCGACGGTTGGCATGGTCGCTACGCGCAGCTCGATGTCCAGCGGGCCGAATTTCTTGAATTCAATCTTGCCATCCTGGGGCTTGCGCCGTTCCGCGATATCCATGTCCGCCATGATCTTGATGCGGGAAGGGATGGCGAACTTGTATTTGTACGGGATCTTTTGGTAGACGGAACACTGGCCGTCAACGCGGGTGCGAACCACTACGTCCTTCTTTCCGGGATAGGGTTCGATGTGGATATCGGAGGATTTACTGACATAGGCGTCGTAGATGATCTTGTTGACCAGCTTGACGATGACGCTGTCCTTCTCGGTGACCTTTCTGGTCTCTTCCTCTATGTCGGGCTCATCGCTGAGGGATGTCGTGCTGAGCAGATCGACGATGCTGTCCGGCAGGATGTCCAGATTTACCTCATAGCTGGCGCTGGCTGAAGCTCCAGAGGGCGTGACGTTGTAGAGTTGCCGTTGGGCCATCCGGATATCGCTTTCAGTGGCGACCACGGCAATGATCCTCATACGGATGTTGTCTTCCAGTTCCCTGATGTCGAGTTGCCTGATGGGGGCGCTCATGGCCAGGGTCAGAGTGTTGCCGATCTTGGAGATTGGAGCGATGCGTTGTTTCTGGGCATAGATGACGCTGATGTACTGTGAGAGGCCCACATCCAGGTCCTGGCAGTTGATGGAGACAAAGGGCAGGTCGTATTGCGTTGCCACCGCCTGGGCAAGCTGTTCTTCATTGATATGGCCCAGTTTGATCAGTGCTTTTTCCAGGGGTATGTTGTGCTGATTGCCGATCTCGCGGGCGTATCGTATCTTCTGCTTATCCACCAGGCCGTTCCTGATGAGGACATCGGCGAGTTCCGGTCGCTTGTTTTTCTGGTCGAGCACGAAACGCAGGTCGCTTTCCCGGATGAAGCCGAGTTTGCAGAGCAATTGCCCGATAGTCTGGCCGGGAATGTTTTTCTGTAGTTCGAGCGCCTGTTGCAGCTGTTCCTGGGAGATCAGTTCCTGCTCGATCAAAATCTCACCGACTTTTTTTATGATCATGCGTTCATGCACCTTTATCTTGTGGAAATGTTGAAGCCGTTTTCCTGAAGAAGGCTGCGTACAACCCCGTCAATGGCAAGGTTGGTAAGAAACAGGCTGCCGCCGGGCAGTGAGGGGTCATCCAGCCAGAATCCCGACATCTGCACCGAATAGGGGAAGCCTTCCTCGCGGATCAGGTCATGCCGGCCATAGGTGCCCTGGATATTCATACCCGTGAGGATCTTTTCCGCGCTAGTGCGGAAACTGTCATTCCTGTCGAGGATAATGACATGGTATCCCTTGGTTTCCAGGATACGGAAGAGGGTATAGGAGACCGCATCACCGTCAAAGTGGGTGATGACATACTTTTGTCCGTTGCGGACGAACGACCGGTCGGCCTTGATGGAAAGCGAGATGCCGTTGTCATCCGTCCCAAAGATGTCCAGAGTGCGGTCCCGCTCGGCCGATACCGCCAGGGATGCCAGGATGGCATCCACTATATCCGGTTGGTTGGAAACCCCTATCTGCGCGACGTTACGCGGAGGGCGGACAATGAGCGGGCCAGGCGCGGCAAATGGTTCATAGACCGCGAAACCATTTTTTTTGAGCGCCTCCCGCAAGGCGGCCGGCAAGGTATGCCGCTCGTTGTTCAATAAAACAATATCCTGGTTGATCAAGCTGTCGGCCGCCTTTTCTATCTTGAAGTCCGAGTGGACGGTTACCTTGGGGTCTGCGCCGAATTCCAGGTTGAAGTTTTCCTCCACCGAATAGAATCCGGCTGTTTCAAGCATGGCGGCCAAAAGCTGCCTGGTATTCGCCTGCGGATTGGATATGATCCGGACCGATGGATCCTTTTTTTCGATCAGCGCCTTGAGCAGAGGCGGGATGGCGTTTTTGCCGTCAACCAGGATCCGGCCGCCGTCCATGGTGGCGTACGTGGGATAGCGCTTAGGGTCAAGGGTTAGGGAGAATGTGGACGAATGAGGTGCAAGCTGCTTGCTCTGCTCGTTTTTCGGGGGCACGATCCTGTCCCAGACGTCTTTGATCTGCCGAAGGGTCTCCTGTTGATCATAGGCAGCCGGAGAGGGGGCTGTCAGGGTAAAGGCCTGCCCCATGGCTGCGGGCGCATCCAAATCATGCTTGGCCAAAGCAGGACGGTCCGCCTCGCGCGCCGCCGTTGCATTTTTCGTCCTGTGGTCCAGGGCAGGGAACTCGATGCGCTGGCCGACCTTCAGGCGTCTGATATTCCGGATATTGTTCTTCCGGCAGATCTCTTCGATCAGCGCCCCGGCCTCGTTGTCGCTCAAGCCGAAATTGCGCACCAGGATTTTGTGGAGATTGTCGCCGGGCTTTATGACATAGATTGTACCGTTTTTGGGCAGTTGTCCGGCGCGGGAACCGGGGTGGGCGGCATGCCTGCCGCTCCTGGCCGCTGGCTTGCGGGCCTGGGTCTCCTCAAGTGCCTTGTGGCTCAGTTCGAAACGCGCGTCCATGGCGGCATGTAACGGGTGCACGGTTACCAAAGCAACAATGGTTAGCAGGAAAGCAAGAGTTTTACGGGTACAGGCACATGAGAACATAGCATCTCCGTGATCGGCCTTTGATCAAGGTTGCGCCCGTTAACGGGGCCAAGGCCGATAAAATATCCGTGGACGGATTTTAATTCAGGGACACGACAAAGGCGTGCAGTTTCGATTTCCGGGTGTACAGCACCAGGTCAGCCTTGCCGGCCACACTGCCGCGCACTATCAGGTAGTCCCCGTCGTGTTCCCGGGAGATCACTTGGTAATGGTCATTGCCCGACAGTTCCGCCAGCGCCTTTTTGAACAGCTCTTCGTCCAGGTTCTGCCGTTCGACCGACAGCACCTGGACGGCCTTGATGCGGTTGTTCTCTCTGAATATCCGGCATTCGTAACCTGTTCCCGCATAACGTTCCCAGCCAGGGTGCCGGGTTGCATAGGCACTGTCGCGGCCGGCGGCAGGGACAAATGCCGGCAACTCCGGCGATGGGGCAGCCGCGTTTTCAAGGGGGGGACGCACGCTTGAAATGGCCTTGTGGACGGCTGTCGGGACAGGGGTCGGCAACGGAACAGCGGTTAAAGCCACCGGTTTTTGCCGCAGCAGATACCAGGCGGCGGTGCAGGCCACGATGGCCAGAGCGATACCCGCACGGCGTTTCCATTTCCTATCCGGCAGTTCAAAGTTTTTTATGAACGGCGCTATTTCGTTTTGTTCCTGCACAGTGGCGGCCGCGGCCGTCGTGGTGAAGCGGAAATCGCCCGGCGCCGGTACGGTGGAAGGCGTCGAAACAGCAGGCTTCCGCGCCGGGTGGTTGTCTTGTTGCGCCGCACCGGCTGCAGGAAGGGGGGGTGCCGGCCGGGGCGGGGGGGCAGGACGCATTGAAGACGGGGATCGGAGGGCACTGGTTTCGGATGGAGCCTCCGGGACTTCCGGGGGAAGAGGTTCTTGCGTCACCTTCTTCACCGGTTTTTCGCATTCGACGGATGATTGCCGGTAGGGAACACTTTTGCGGGGAGCGTCGTCGGTAGTCTCCGGGAGGTTGGCGGCGGAAGCCGTTGGTGCATTGTCCGGGTGGGCGCTGTTCACCAGTTCTCTTTCCCAGATCTCGGGCATGGATGTCATGAACTCGTCCAGTGAGTTTACGAGCACGAAGGCATCGTGTTCTTCGGCACCAGGGGATTCCTGGAGGGACTTCGGCGTCGTGCCGGTTGTTTCGAGTTGTTTGTTCTCCTGGGGAGGTGATGGCAGGCGGACATGCTCCCATTGGGTGCCGAGAATCGATTCGAGGGCAGCGCCAAGGGTCTCTTCCAGTTTTGTTTCAGGCAGGGTCAGGTCGAGCAGGTGTTCAAACAGCCCCGTTACCGGTTTGGCGCTGCCGTCCCCTTCATGCATCAGAATAAAGGAGGGCACATCGTTCCTGAGCAGCATCTTGATGTGTCGGGCAATATCATCGGCATTGATATCGGAGATCCGGTTCTGGATGCAGACCACTGTCGGGCGTTTCACGAAGATATCCTGCAATGCCTGGTCAATGTCCGTGACCACGTCAATCTTGACCTTGATCGCTGTTTGGAGGAACCTCACGATATGTTCCGTCTTCGGGCTGTCGGAGATGATGATGATAGTAACCACGGTATCCTTCTGAGATGTTTAGTCTTGTCTGTCGCATACTTAACAGGATTTAGCAGTTCACATATTTATCATGACTCTGTGTGAAAAAATAGTCGTTTTTTGCGGTGGGTGTTCGACCGGCGCCAGGTGCCGCAAGATTGTTTCAGTCAGAGGCCGTCGGTTGTTTTTGCTCTGCTGATGAAAAGCGGGCTTGCGTGGCGGCGTTTCAACATACTATACTGTTTTGCACCCCTCCAACCCAGATTTTCCATTAGGTGGAGCAAAGCTCTTGCACGAGCCATGCCGGACCTGTTCCGGCATCTTGTGCCCTCATGGAAAATCCGGGTTGAAACAGGGACGAGATCTGCTTCAATAGGAGAAGTGACCGTGAATCCGAGATTTCCCGCCGAATGGGAGGTGCAGGACGGAGTCCTGCTGGCATGGCCCCACGAGGGTACCGATTGGGCCTATATGCTGGACGATGTCCGTCCGGTCTATGCGGAGATCATCCGCCAGATCATCCGTTTTGAGCGGGTGGTGTTGGCGGCTCCCGCCGCCACCCCTGCTATCGACTACCTGAGATCGGCCGGCATCGACCTGGAAAGGGTCGTTGTCTGCGAGATCCCCACCAATGACACCTGGGCGCGTGATTTTGGCCCCATAACGGTGATATTCAACGACCAGCCGGTGCTTCTGGACTTTGGCTTCAACGGCTGGGGGCTCAAGTTCGCCGCCAACCACGACAACCTGATATCCAAACGGCTCAAAGAGTCGGGCGCGTTGGCTCCCAATCTCAAGACCATTGGCCTGATCCTGGAGGGGGGCAGCATCGAGAGCGACGGCCTCGGCACCATTCTGACCACCGCGGAATGTCTGCTGTCGCCCAACCGCAACCCCCAACTTGACAAGAACGAAGTAGAACTGGCCCTGGCCTCCCTTTTGGGGGCCGGGCGGGTACTGTGGCTCAATCATGGCTTTCTGGCCGGGGACGACACCGACTCCCATATCGACACCCTTGCGCGCATCTGCCCGGACAATACCATCGTCTACACGGCCTGCGACGACCCGCGGGACGAACACCACCAGGCGCTGAAGCTGATGGAGGGGGAGTTGCTTGCCTTCCGGGCCCCGGACGGCTCTCCCTATCGCCTGCTCCCGCTTCCCTGGCCCAAGGCCCGTTTCGACGATCAGGCCCGACGTTTGCCCGCCACCTACGCAAATTTTTTGGTCATCAACGCTGCCGTGCTGGTCCCCACCTATCGGGACGAGGAGAAGGACCAACTGGCAATGGAGCGTATCGGCCAGGCCTTTCCCGGTCGTGAGATCATCGGCATCGACTGCCTGCCGCTCCTGGAACAGCATGGCTCGCTACACTGCGTGACAATGCAATTGCCCCAGGGGGTGCTGCCATGACGACGATTCTCAGGACGGCATTGATCCAACAGAGTTGCAGCAACGATAGGGGGGCGACCCTGGACAAGACCTGCGCCATGATCAGGCAGGCCGCGGCCGACGGGGCGCTCCTGGTGGTCCTGCAGGAGTTGCATACCGGCCCGTACTTCTGCCAGATCGAGGACCCTGGCCTGTTCGATATGGCCGAGCCGATCCCCGGCGCCAGCAGCCGCGTAATTGCCGGCCTGGCCGGCGATTTGGGAGTGGTCATCGTGGCCTCGCTCTTTGAGCGTCGCGCCCCCGGCCTGTACCATAACACCGCCGTGGTTTTCGAAAAGGACGGCTCCACATCCGGTATCTACCGTAAAATGCATATTCCCGACGATCCCGGTTTTTACGAAAAGTTCTATTTCACACCGGGCGACCTGGGATTTAATCCGGTCAAGACCTCGGTCGGAACCCTCGGAGTCCTGGTCTGCTGGGATCAGTGGTATCCCGAGGCCGCCCGCCTGATGGCCCTGGCCGGAGCCGATCTTCTGATCTATCCAACCGCCATTGGATGGGACCCGACCGACAGTGCGGCGGAAAAGGGGCGCCAGCGCGACGCCTGGATCACCGTCCAGCGCGGCCATGCCGTGGCCAACGGCCTACCGCTTTTGGCCGTCAACCGGGTCGGTTTTGAGCCTTCGGCACTTCATCCGGAAACCGGGATCCAGTTCTGGGGGAGCAGTTTTGCGGCCGGGCCTCAGGGAGAACTGCTGGCCGAAGCTTCGCAGGAAAGCGAGGAGATCCTGATGGTGGATCTGGACCTGGCACGGAGCGAAACCGTGCGGCGCATCTGGCCGTTTCTTCGTGACCGGCGGATCGACGCCTATGGGGATTTGTTGAAGCGTTACCGGGATTAGGGACTAAAGGCGATCTCTGGAATTCGTGAACAGTGAACAGTAAACAGTGAACAGTAAACAGTGAACAGTGACGAGTAAAAATCTTTAAAAGCACTGCTCACTGCTCACTGATCACTGATCACTGATCACTGATCACTGTTTACTGTTCACTGATCACTGTTCACTGCTCTACCCCTGTAATCCCACCTCTTTGGCCAACGCCCGCCAGGCAGGAAGGCTCCGTTCGATCATCCCCTTGTCCACGCAGTAGGCGATCCTGAAGAAACCCGGTGCCCCGAACCCGCTTCCCGGCACCAGGAGAATGCGGTGCTTCTGGGCCAGCCTGATGAATTCCACGTCGTCGGACAGCGGCGAGGAGGGAAAGAGGTAAAAGGCGCCGTCCGGTTTGACCAGTCTGAAGCCCATGGCAGACAATTCGTTGACCAGCAGGTCCCGTTTTTCCTGATACAGGGCAATGTCCACCGACTCGTCCTGCAGTTTGGCCACCAGTCGCTGCATGAGGGCCGGCGCATTCACGAAGCCCAGCACCCGGTTGCTGAAGACGGCGCCTTCCATAAACTGCATGGCGGTGGCCATGGCGGGGTTGATGGCCAGATAACCGATCCTTTCCCCGGGCAAGGCCAGGTCCTTGCTGTGGGAGGTGACGATAATGGCGTTCTCCACCAGGGGGAAGATGTTGGGGACATGCATGCCGTCATAGGAGATGCGGGCATAAGGCTCATCGGAGATGACATAGATATGGTGACTGGTCTTCTGCTGGGCCTTTTGCAAAAGCGCGCCGAGCCGGTGCAGGCTTTCCGCAGGATAGACCACCCCGGTCGGGTTGTTGGGAGAACAGATGATAATGGCCCGCGTCTTTGGCGTGAGTGCCTTTTCGATGGCGTCGATGTCGAGTTGGAAGGTGGTGCGGTCGGTCCAGACCTCCACCGGCACGCCACCGTGATTGTCGATGTAGAATTTGTATTCCACAAAATAGGGGGCCAGGATGATTACCTCTTCCCCGGGATTGAGGATGGTCTTGAGGGCCACGTTGAGCGCCCCTCCTGCACCGCAGGTCATGACGATGTGGTCGGCGCTGACCGGCATCCCGGAGTCCCTGGCAAGCTTGGCCGCCACGGCGGCCCGGGTTTCGACGTAGCCCGCATTGTTCATGTAGCTGTGCATGCCGGGCAGGGGATGCTGCGCCAAGGCCAAAAGCTCGCGGTTGAAGGCTTCGGGTGGGTCCACATCCGGGTTTCCCAGGGTGAAGTCATAGACGTTGTCGGTACCGTATTCCCTGCGCAGGACATCTCCCTCCTCGAACATCTTGCGAATCCAGGACGAACGTGAGATGAATCCGGCGATTTTGGTGGCGATAGCCATGGGTGTTTCCTCCCTGATGCCTTTTCTGGTAAGATAGTCATTCTTTTATTACTACAACAACTCCGGAGAACTCAATGGAAATTCCGTCCTACCCCGCGTCGAGACCGCTCGATCTTGCCGATAAGCCGCTGCTGGACGCGAAATTCTCCGTTCTTCAGCCTCGAGTCTCCGAGTTGACCTTTGCCGGTCTCTACCTGTTTCGCAACGCCCATGACTACCAGCTGACCATGGTGGGGGACTCGGTGGTGCTGCTGGGGCGCGGTTATTCAGGCGAGCCCTACTGCATGCCCCCCCTGGACGGCGACGTGGCTGGGGCGCTTGAGGTGTTGTGGGACAACGGCCTGGATCTCTACGGTGCCGATGAAGTGCTTGCCGAGCGCTGTCTGAAGCGGGGAGGGGTGGCTGCGGTCGAAGACCGCGATGCGTTCGATTATCTCTACCTGCGGGAGGAGTTGGCCACCCTGCCGGGCAATCGTTTTCACAAGAAAAAGAACCGTATCAGCTATTTTGCCGTCCGCCATGATTACGACGTAGCGCCGTTCTCGGGACAGTATCGGGCCGGGTGCCGCAACTTGCTGGAAGTGTGGAAGGCCATGGCTGCCGGAGAGGAGAAGCCATCATTCGAGCTGGAGGTCGAGGCCACCGCCGAGGCGGTTGAAAACGCGGAACAATTGGGCCTTGAAGGGATCGTGGTGACGGTCGCCGGGGAGGTCAAGGCCTTTAGCCTGGGTGAGAGGCTCAACTCCGAGACCGCAGTGTGCCATTTCGAGAAGGCCGATCCCTTCATGGAAGGGCTTTCCCAACTCATTAACCGCGAATTCGGCCGTCTTTTGTTCAAGGAGTGCCGATTTGTGAACCGCGAACAGGATCTGGGGGATGCAGGATTACGTAGCGCCAAGCTTTCCTACCATCCGGTTGAGTTGGTCAAAAAGTTCCGCATTCGCCGGGCGCCACAATAATAAGCTGTTTTAGCCAATCATTTGATTATCATGTTTTTCACAGGATGAAATTGAAGATAGCTCACTACCACCCTCTTGCCTTATCAAAGGAGGGGCTTCAGGGAACGTAGGGGCGCTGCTTGCCGCGCCCGCTTTTCAGACGCAAAATCAGGGCGCGGCAAGCGGCGCCCCTGATATGGTTGTCAGTTGTCAAGCAGAAAACAGTTACCCGTTCCTCTTTTGCAAGTGGCTATGCTGTTTTATT